>Ga0326728_10002059_pt1 | contig 68387 bp, 56 predicted proteins | sample MB3enrmetagenome_FD_207602 | JGI IMG/M metagenome (GOLD analysis project Ga0326728, IMG submission 207602) | Lab enriched peat soil microbial communities from McLean, Ithaca, NY, United States - MB31MN | ecosystem: Environmental > Terrestrial > Soil > Wetlands > Peat | place: USA: New York... | reverse complement strand
AGGACCGGCTGGCAAAGACCATCGCACTCGAAGTCGTCGAGCTTTACCCGTACGTGAATTATCTGAAGTATCTTCTGCCGATGACGGTGGCGCTCGCGATGTATATCTCGGTGATGATTGGCGGCGGTATGTTATACATCGACGACAAGGCGCGCGGCGTGCACGAGGGCTATCTGGTCACGCCTATCACCAAATTTGAGCTCGTCTTCGGCCTCAACATCGCCGGAGCCATCAAGGCGGTGTTGAGCGGGGTCTGCCTTACCGTGATCGGGTCGCTCGTCGCCGGGCTGGGCATTGTCTTTCATCCCGTGATCATGATGCAGATGTTGTGCCTCATCGTCGCCGGCTCCATTGCCTTCAATGGCATGATGTTTCTGCTCATGGTCCGCGTCGACGATCCGTTGGTTCCGCGCGCTATGTTTGGCATACTCAATGTCCTCCTCTTATATCCCTCGGGCGCCATGTATCCCACTTCGTCGTTCCCCAAGTGGATGCAGGCCATTGGCGTGATCGATCCTTTCACCTATGTGATCCACGGGTTCAAGGCGGTGATGCTCAAGAACGGCGGCTGGGTCGCCATCGAGCACGACCTCCTGTTTCTCATGGTCTTCGGCATTACCACGCTGCTGGTAGCCACGCCTCTATTCAAGAGGACGCTGTAGAAGGCAGCGAGTCGGCAAGTCGGCAAGTCAGCGAGTCGGCGAGTCAGCGGTGCTAGCGGTGCTGAATAAGCTCCTGCGGCGAATCGTGTCAGGGCGCGAACGGGGAACCTTGTGGGTCGCGTACCAATCAACAGCACACAGATCGAAGGGGCTTCAGCCCCCGATACCCGGAGGGAGCGGAGGCCTTCAGGCCTCTGAATCGACAACAAAACACACGGGCCTTCAGGCCCGGAAACACCGCCGTAATCCAGCCGGCCTTCACGCGAAATAATTCACGCCCGGCGAGTCCTGCGCACTGCCGGCATCTTCGGCCAGATTGAGCTCGTCGTCCTCTTCTTCGGCTCCTGAGGCCTTGTTCACGCGCGTAGCCGCGGCCCCGTCTCCCATCTTGCTCAGAGCATTGACATCGAAGGTCGCGGAGAGATCGGAGTCGGGGCGCGGTGTCCTGTTTACAACAGCAGCGCGGATTCCGGGAATGGGTGCGATCTCCATTTGAGCGCCTCCTGTTGCTCCTTCATCGGCCCCCGCACGGAAATCTTTAATCTTCACCCTCAGATTTGTGTCTCGAATGCAGACACTCTCACGGTTCGCCTTAACCGGCAGAGGTTACCAGTTGATCGCCAGTGCGGCCGGCGCGGCCTTTGAATTGAACGCCGTCTCATCGCCTTCCAGCATCTCTATTCCCTGCGCCACGCTCATGCCTGCCGGCACTGGCTGGAATCCCCCGCGCGACTCGCTGGTCTCGCGCGCGAAATTTGTCACCAGCAGCGCGCGAATGTTCAGGTGCATCTCGAGCTTCGAGGTCTTCCAGTCCGTCGAGCTCACGCGTGTCCGCTGCAGCTTGAACCACCCGCCCTTGTATATCCGGCCCAAAATCCCGAATCCGAAATCGACGTTCTGATTGATGCGCCCCTCGAGTCCGGCCAGACGCTTGTAGCGCGGGTCAACCATCAGCTCCCCGCTCATGGTGTGAAAGATGCGCGCCTCGATGGAGTGCGAGGGGTAGTCCGGGTTGGGATGAAAGCGCAGCTTCAAGTAACCGTTCTCTTCACCGTCGAAATCGTACAGGAATGCGTCGGGAAGCATGGCAACAATGCGCCCGATCCGTTCCTCGTCCTTGTTGTAGTCGCGCAGGTGCCGGGCCTGCTCCTGTGGCGAGGTCATCAGCCGCTCGAGCCGCCCCTGCTGCTCTTCGCGGGCAGAGCCGTCCAGCGGCCGGCCATTACCCTCGACCACCCAGGCCACTGGCCCGCCGGCCGTCTCTACCTGCTCCTCTGTCGCAGTTCCGTTTGCGGTGCGCCGCTCGATGCGGTAACGCCAATAGCCGTGGTGCTGGTGATCGTGGAGTTCGTTGTAGACAACTTCGCGAACAAGGGTTATGGCTGGCTCAGGCAATTGCGCGGTCTGCGCAACCGCGTTCTGTCCTGCTGTTGCAAACATCGTCAGGGCGATGCTCCATCGCAGCATGCTCATTTGCCTCTCTCCTTGAAGCTCAGGAATGGGTAAAAGAGTTTGTTGCTGATTGAAGTTTCGCCTTTAAATGGTGAATGAATGGGAAGATTTCCGTGAAAAACCGGCAAAATGAGTTGAAAAACCGAAAAAGTCAACCCCGCTGCCGCCGCGCGCCCGTCTTGCTACACTGGGGCCATGCAGGATGAACTGGAGTTTCGGCGGGCGGCGGAAGCGGCGCTCGAGGACCTCAAGCAGCATTTGATCGAGCGCGAAGAGTCTGAAGACGCTGGGTTCGAGGTGGAAGAGCAGGCCGGGGCACTGAACGTGATCTTTGAAGAAGCCGGCGGCAAATTCGTCATCACGCCCAATACGCCCGTGCGCCAGATCTGGATTTCGGCACTGGCCACCAGCTTCAAGCTCGATTGGAATGCGGCGAGCGCGCAATTCGTGCTCCCGCGCACCGGCGAGGCGCTGATTCCGCTCCTCGACCGCCTGATCGGCGAATGCATCGGCGCCTGACCGGGCGCCCCAAGAAACGAAAGGCCCGGCAGCTTCGCCGGGCCCTTAATTCATTGCCAGTTATGCGTCCTTATTGAGGAAGCGCGTAGACCGTTTGCAGCACTTTTGCTTGCAGTGCCTCGGGCAGCGGAGCATACGACAGCGCGCTGACCTCACCTTCGCCACTCTTGATGATCCAACTCAGCATGTCGCGAATCACCTTCTCTTTTGTCGAGTCGGCGGGATGGAGGTTGATGAGCAGGTAAGTGAAGCTCGAGATCGGATAGGCATCCGGGCCCGGAGCGTTGGTGATGGAGACGCGGTAGTCGGCAGGCATCTGCTTGATGCTGGCCGCCGCCTCAGTTACGCCGGGGATCGATGCCGTGATCCAGTTGCCGGCCGCGTTCTGAACGGCGCCGGAGGTCATCTTGTTCTGCAGCGCGTAGATCAGCTCAACGTAGCCAATGGTTCCCGGAACCTGGCGAACCAGCCCGGCTACGCCCTCGTTGCCTTTGCCGGCAACGCCTACCGGCCAGCCCGGCGCACTGCTCGCTCCCGGACCGCCGGCCCATTCCTTGCTCACCTTGCTCAGGTAGTCGGTAAAGATAAAGCTGGTGCCGCTGCCCTCGGCGCGGTGCACCACGATGATCTTCGTGTCGGGCAGATTCACGCCGGGATTGTCCTTGGCGACACGCGGATCGTTCCACATCGTGATCTTGCCCAGGTAAATGTCGGCGAGAAGTCCGCCGCTGAAGCGCAGATTGCTGACGCCCGGCACGTTGTACACCGGCACCACCGCGCCCAGCACCGTGGGAATGTGCACCAGTTTGTTCTTGCAGCCGGAGATCAGCTCGTTGGTCATGGGCATGTCGGACGCGCCAAAGTCCACCAGCCCCGAGCAGAACTGCTTGATGCCGCCACCCGAACCGATCGACTGGTAATTGACTTCGACGCCCGGATGCGCGGAACTGTACTCAGTAAACCACTTGGAATAGATGGGATAAGGAAACGTAGCTCCCGCTCCGGTAAGCTTCTGGGCATGGGCCACGCTCAAGGCCAAAACTAAGCATGCATAAACAACCAAAGTTCTTTTCACGTATCGCTCCCTCGCAATATTACTGCCGGGTCCCATTCTCTACGCCAATTGTTACGGAATGGTGAATTGATCTGATTTTCAAGGAGTTCGGGGTGCTTTGGAGGGCGAATTCCGGCCTCAGGAGATTGTCGAGAAGGTGAACATTGGGCTCTCGCTTTGCATCTCGCGTTCATCCTCTTTCAAATACGGACGTTAGTCGAATTTGGACATTTGGGCTCGATGTGCGGACCGGCTACGCGCTACGGCCCCTGCCGCGCTACGATATTCCTTGACCGCGGCGCACAGAGGCCGGGGCAACACATGGCGTCCAAAAAGAAAAAAACGGAACTTCTCCGCTGCCCCTCCTGTGGGATGCTGGTCCGCATCGAGGATGAGGACTTCCCTTTCTGCAGCGACCGCTGCCGCAAGATCGACCTGGGCAAGTGGGCCTCGGGCGTTTTCAAGATCAGCTCGCCCATACTCGATCCCGAAGTGCTTGAAGATCTCGACAACCCAGGCTCGAAGCGCAGCGGAGGGTCGAGTGAAAGCTGAAGGACCTGCCGCTTCGCTCATCCAAAACGAAAACCGCACGAAGTGCTGGTGGGCCACGGCCGTCGCCACTTTTTTCGGCATCGGCTATCTGAAGCCCGGCCCCGGAACATGGGGCTCAGTGGGCGCCACACTCGTCTGGGCCGCGTTTGCCATGGGCGCGCATCTGTCGCAGCAGACTCTGCTCATCGCAACGCTCGCAGCCATTGTGGTTGTCATCGTGGTTGGCGTGCCCGCGGCCACCATCGCCGAACGCGAGGCCGGGCGCACCGACCCAGGCTTCGTGGTCATCGACGAGGTTGCCGGCCAGTGGATCGCGCTGCTCTTTTGCCCGCCCGACTGGGCGCACGCGCTCATCGCGCTCATTCTCTTCCGATTGCTCGATATCACCAAGCCCTTCCCGGTGCGCCGGCTCGAGCGACTTCCCGCAGGTTGGGGCATCGTCTTCGACGACGTGGGCGCCGGGCTGTATGCTTTGGGTATAGCGTCTCTGCTGCGCATCTGGTATTAGAGCCGCCTGATTGCAAATGCCACGGACCTCTTCCCAATCCGCTTTTGCAGCCGTTCCGGCCCCGCGCATCGACCAGGTCACTCCGGCCGCGGCCATGCCCCTTGCCGAGGTGGAGCTGACCGGCGCGTATCTCGGTCCCCACGACTTTGGGACGCCGGTTGTGCTGGTCGACGGCGAACCCGCGCACATTCTCATGAGCAGGCCCTCGCGCCTCATTTTCCGCGTGCCAGAAACCGCATCGACTGGATTGATTGAAGTGCGTAACCCAGCCGGAGCGGGCAACACGGTGCCGCTGCGCATTGCCCATCAGCTCAACGACGGGCTGCACCCGGTTACCAGCCCCGCCGTCAGCCGCTCGGGCATGATCTTTGCCACCGTGAGCGGTCCGCGCGGCAAGCAGACGCCTGTCTCCGTGGTCCGCATCAGCGCCGACGGCCGCGGCACGCCATTCGTGACCGGCATTCTTAACGCTACCGGCCTGGCCATCTCGCCCGATGGCGATCTATACGTGACCTCGCGCGCCGAGGGCAACGTCTACCGCATCGACGCGGGCGGCGACTACACCGTCTTCGCCGAGGGCATGGGCGTGGCCACGGGCGCAGCCTTCGACGGCGAAGGCAACCTCTTCGTCGGCGACCGCAGCGGCACCATCTTCAAAATCAATCCCGAGCGGCAGATCTTTGTGCACGCCACGCTCGAGCCTTCGGTCTCGGCTTATCACATGGCTGTCGACGCCGCCGGCACGCTTTATGTGACAGGACCCTCGCTGTCGTCAAACGAAGCTGTCTTCGCCATCGATCCCCACGGCGAAACGCGCGTCTTCTATCGCGGACTCGGCCGGGCGCAGGGCCTGGCCTTCTCAAGCGATGGCGATCTCTACGTCTGCGCGTGCCTGCACGGGCGTCGCGGCCTGGTGCGCATTACACCCAAAGGCGAGGCTTCGCTGGCGCTCTCAGGAGCGAACCTCGTCGGCGTGGCCTTCTCGCCCCTCGGCACCACCATCCTGGCTACCAGCGACGCCGTGTACGAAGTCGACCTGGGTGTGGAGGGGTTGGCGATCCAATAGCCGGCTCCGCAGGATCGCCTACTGAAACAGCCGCGGGGCAAAATCCTTCAAATCGCGGCGCCAGGTTTGCCACTCGTGCGACGTGCCCGGCGATTCGTAGAAGATGTGCTGCACGTGCGCCTCGGTGAGCGAGTTGTGCAAGTTCACGATGCCGGTGTGCATCATGGCCGGCTCGTCGGTCCCCACGCCGATCCACAACAGGTGTACCTTTTTTGCGAAGGCGGCCGGATCGGCCAGTTCTCCATGCAGCGATGTCTTGGTGTCGAAGGGCTGGCCGCCAAAGGCCATCGCCGCGCCGCTGAAGCCGCCGATGTAGGAGAAAAGATCGAGCCGGTCGAAGGTGACCGTGAAGGTCTGCATGCCGCCCATGGACAGGCCTGCCATGGCGCGATGTTCGCGATCAGGGATGGTTCTGAACGTCGAATCGATGAACGGGATAAGCGCCTTGGTCACGTCGTCTTCAAAAGCGGTCATCATCTCCTGCATGGCCTTCATCATTTCAGGCGAGCCGAAGGGCCTGCCCGCGGGCGGCGGCGTAGCGCCGGCGCGGCGCGCGTAGCCGTTGGCCATCACGATAATCATCGGTTTCGCGGTCCCGGCCGCGATGAGGTTATCGAGAATGAAGTTAGCATGGCCCTGCTTTATCCAGCCGGTTTCGTCTTCGCCGCCGCCATGCTGCAGGTAGAGCACCGGGTAGCGCACTTTGGTCTGCTCGTCGTAGCCCGGCGGCGTATACACCAGCGCGTGACGCCAGGTTCCGGTGACATCGGAGTGGTACCAGACTTCGCGGACCTGGCCGTGAGGCACGTCCTGGGGCAGATAGTAGGTCGAGCCCGCCTCGGGAATCTCGATACAGCTCGCGTCTTTGCCTCCGCCGTAGTAGGAGTGGCTGCCAGGGTCGCTCACCTCGGCGCCATCGACGACGATCGTGTAGTAATGAAGTCCCGGAACCAGGGGCGGCGTGGTAACGGTCCAGAATCCATCGGCCTGCTTGGCCAGGTCGAGCTTGGGACCGCTCCAGAAGTTGAGCTTGACCGCCGTCGCATCGGGGGCCTTGATCCGGAACTCGGCCCGCCCGGCGCTGTCGACTCGCGGGTACTGCGCATCGAGAACATTGGTGGTCGCAGGCCGGAAATCGCCGGTGTCCTGCGCGTAACAAAAACTTGCAACCAGCAGCATCGCCAGTCCGGCCAGCTTCATGGTATTTCTCCGCATGAGAGATTTGGCTTTCGCTCGCCGCGGCGCGAAGATTGAGCGCATTTCGCAGTCGAGATTTCGGCCAAGCGCATACTACTCTGAAAGGATTTGGAAGGCAAACTCTCAATCGCCAATCGGAACACTCGCAGCGAACACGGAATTCCGGCTGCGTCGCACTCAAATCGGCGGGCATCATGCGTCATTCGCGGGCGGCCTGCCGTCATTAGAATGGAGACTCAAATTCATGCGTTCAAAAATTGCATTCATTGCCGCCACCGCGGCGTTGCTCGTTCTGTTCGTGTGCGGAGTTTTTGCCCAGCCCACTCCCGGAATAGCCCAAGCCACGGCGGGCGCACCCAGGGCGCTGCCACTCGTCAGTCCCATCTTCGGCGACAACATGGTCCTGCAGCGCGGCAAGTCGAACACCATCTGGGGGTGGTCCGATCCGGGCGATACCGTCAAGGTGCAGATTGGCGAGAACACTGCTTCGGGCGTTGCCGGCCAGGATCGCCGCTGGCAGGTGAAGATCGTGCCGCCCGCGGTGGGCGGCCCTTACACGGTTCAGATCGACGGCCATCAGTCGGTGACGCTGCACAATGTGCTGGTGGGCGACGTGTGGCTGTGCGGCGGCCAGTCGAATATGGGGCTGCCGCTGCGCATGACGGCCAACGCCGACGAGGAAGTGAAAGCTGCCAACTACCCTGAGATTCGTTTCTTCACCGTTGGCGGGCGCCCGGCATACCACCATACCGACGTGATCGATGGCAGTTGGAGGGTGCTCTCGCCCGAGACGGCAAACTGGGTTTCGGCGGTTGCGTACTACTTTGCCAAAGACCTGCAAAAGGAGATCCACGTTCCCATTGGCCTGGTGGTGGATTCAGTGGGCGGGACGCCGGCCGAAACGTGGACTAGCGCCGCCGCGCTTCGGCCGCTCAAGGACTTCGACGTCCCGCTGGCTGAGGTGGAACGGCTGGCGGCAGCGGGCGCGCCGGAGTATGGCAACTACATCAACCACTGGTACGACCAGTACGACGCCGGCCTGAAAGGCAACTGGGCCGCACCCGATCTGGATGATTCCTCCTGGGCGCAGGTGACGATTCCCGGCGGCTTTAAAGAGCTGGGCGTGCCCGATACGCCTGCTGTGGCCTGGTTCCGCAAGGTTATTACGCTGCCCGATCCGCTGCCCGCCGGCCGCGCAGCGCTTTCTCTTGGCATCATCGAGCGCATGGACACGGTGTACATCAATGGGAGACAGGTGGGTGGCAGCGCATGGGTTGAGAATCCCCGCGTGTACCCGATGTTCGGGCCGGTGCTCAAGCCCGGCAAGAACGTGATTGCAATTCGCATCTTCAAAACCAAGCCGGACGGCGGGTTCATGAGCAAGCCTGAAGATCTGCACCTGGACCTTGGCGACCGCACCAGCATCGCGCTGGCCGGCCAGTGGAGGGGCAAGCTGAGCGTCGATGCGCGGCCGCCGGTTCCCCAGCCTATTGCTTTTGAGAACTGGCCGGTGATGCCGACAGTGCTTTACGAAGGCATGCTGGCGCCGATTGGGCAGCTTTCGATTACCGGGGCCATCTGGTACCAGGGCGAGCAGAATTCTGATCGCGGGTACGAGTACCGCAAGGTGCTGCCGGCGATGATCGCCGACTGGCGAAGGCTCTTCGGGCAGGGGGACTTTCCCTTCTATATCGTGAGCCTGCCGGCATTCAAGCATCGCAGCCCGATCCCGGTGGATGACACGTGGGCCGAAACACGCGAGTCGCAGGCAATTACGGCGGCGACCGTGCCGAGAACCTGCCTGGCGGTGACCATCGACACGGGAGATCCCGACAACATCCATGCCAAAGACAAGGCGCCGGTGGGCGATCGCCTGGCCCGGTGCGCGCTGGCCAACTACTACGGCAAAGCGGTGGTGTATTCGGGGCCAACGCTCGAGTCGGTCGAGAGACTTCCCGGTTCCATCCGCCTGCACTTTGCGCACGCCGATGGCGGTCTTCAGGTGAAGGGCGACAAGCTGGAGGAGTTCACCATTGCCGGCGACGACCCCAAATGGTACTGGGCCGACGCGCGCATCGAGGGCAACACCGTAGTTGTGTCTTCGCCCTCTGTGCCGAATCCGAAAGAGGTCCGTTACGCCTGGCAAGGCGACCCTGCGGCGACACTGTTCAACGGAGCCGGACTGCCCGCCGGTCCGTTCCGCACCGACACCTGGACACTCAGCACCCAGGAGGCGAGACCATACTGATGGGTTTCATCCGCGCATGACGAGGCTCAACCGCGCAGGAATGCGAGAATGCGTTTATTGGCTTCGTCCGGGCGTTCCATGACGAGGAGATGGCCGGCGCCAGGCAGGATTTCAACCCTGGCCCCGGAGATCGCTCGACGAGCGCGTTTGGCGGCAGACTCGGGGTCATAACAGACTTCCTTCTCGCCCAGGAGCAAATACACGGGTGCGGAGATGCGCGCCAGTTTCGCATCGGAGAAAACTCTCGGGAAGACTCTAATGCCTGATTGCACGCTATGTGCTCCAACTTCCATTTGCCGCAGCACAGGATGGTCGTGAGGAAATCGATCCTCGAAGATCCACTTCATGCATCTTTCGATCATCGACCCACCGTGAAACAGCAGTAACGGCACCAGCCGCCGATAGAACCTCCACAATCCAACAATGCCGGCAGCCGGCGAGATCAGGACCAGTTTCCCGACCCGCGTGGGCTCTTCGATCGCGTAATTGAGGGCCAGAAAACCGCCGTACGATGCGCCCACAAACGAAGCCTTCGCGGCGCCCAGACCGTCCAGCAGCTCGCTCAGCCAGGCCGCGCAATCCGAGCGGCTGGCGGGAGGATTGGAGGGAATGCTCAACCCCATATCCGACGGGAAATCCACTGCGTAACAGCGAAACTCCGAGCAAAGTCCGGCGACGGTCGCGTACCACATGGTTGCGCTCATCGACATGGCGGGCAACAGCACAACCGGCGGTCGATCGCGGGGGCCGCACGCAATAACGTGGGTCACACCAAAGCTGGTAGCAATGTCGAGGGATTCCGGTGAGGCAGGCCATAAGCGCAGACTCGCCTCGTATGCGGCGCGGTAGGCCGCCTCTGCCCCCGGCGACTTGAAAAGCAACGTTCGGGCTTGCAAAAACGTCAGTCCGCCTTCGACTCAGTTTACTGCCGGCGCGTGGTTCGCAGTAACGAGGCCGCGCATGCTCAGGCGCAAAAAGAACGGGGCGGCATTGCGCCGCCCCGAACTGTTAAATCGACCAAAGAGACCTTAGAAGCTGAACTTGGCCTCTCCCTGGACGATACGGTGCCCAGTTTTGTATTCGGCGTACCCGAAATTCACACCCGTGGCCGGCTGTTGCAGCTGGCCGGTTTTGTTGAACGTCATGTTCAGGGCCGGGTCGCCGTTTTCGAAAGTGCGAACCGGGTGGTTGAGGAAGTTGTAGCCGGAGAACCGGAAGGTCAGCTTTCTCTGTTCCGAACTTCCAAAGACGAAGTTCTTGAACACTGAGAGGTCGCTGTTGAAGAACCCCGGTCCGGTCATTGTCGGGAAGATATAGGTCCCTTGCTGACCTGCTGTTGCGAACGGAGAGAAGCAGGCGCCGTTGATGTACTGATTGGCGTGCAGCCCCTTGTGCGGGTTGCAAATCACCTTCGGCATCAGCGTGATGTCAGGAGAGCCGATCGTGTTCTGATCGCTGGCCTGGATGGGAAGGGCCGTGGGGCCTGTTCCCATGAACGATGAACCGGCAGGAATGTACGCGCTGTAGTTGAAGTTGGAGGTCATGGCGGCCTGAATGTCGGCGCCGGTCTGGTACTGCGTGATGCCCGACAACTGCCAGTTATTCAAGGCGCCCTTTGCGATCAGGTTGCCCTGTCGCATATTCGGGAACTGGTACACATAGGCGGCGTTAAACAGGTTCGTGCGGTTGTTGGGCAAAGTTCCGTAGTTGTTCTTCAGGGTCGTGGGGTCGCCGGTGGCCGAGCCATTTTCGCCGCGGATGCCGAGGGCCTTGGAAAAGGTGTAGTTGATCATGTAGATCAGGTGACCTTGTTGCTTGTTATAGGTAACCTGCAGCGAGTGGTAGTTCGAATACATCTTGTGGTTGATGATCTTGATCCCGGAGTACGGGTGATTATACGGACGGATCGCCTGTTCCTGGTTCTGGCCGTTGTTCCCATTTACATTATTTGTGCCGATCCCATTAGTGAAATTGTTGCTCGAATTCTCGCAGTTCTGAGGATCCGTTGGGAGCTGTTCACCGTTAACAGTTTGACCGTCGTTCATGTCGCTCGGATCGCAGTTCGGCAACCAGCCGCACACCGAGGTTCCGATCATCTGAGGGTTAGTGGTACGGTTCGTGGGGTCGCAGACCGCGGCGTTGAACAACCCTCCAATCGGAATATCGTCGATCTGATACAGGCTGTTGTTGTAGTTGCTCAGGTAGTCAGACTTGTTGCCGACGTAGGAGATTTCAACCAGGCTCTTCCAGGGAACGCGCTGAGCCACGGTAAAGCTCCAGTCCTGAGTCCGGGGCTGAGCATGGTCGGTCGGATCGAGCGCATTGATGCCGCTCGGAGTAGTCAGGGCCGCGGTATTTTGCGAAACAAACGAGAAGGGCCCGCTTAGGCTTGGCGAGCCGAACGAACCGCGAACGATGCCGTAGGCGCCGTTCTGCACGTTCTGCTCGTCGTGGTAGTGGTAGATGCCGTAGCCGCCGCGCAGCACGGTGTTGCCGGTCCCGAACAGATCGTATGCAGCGCCGACGCGCGGATTGGCGAACAAGTACTGGGTATCGGTACCCGAAAGCGGTGTGGACGAATTCTGGGCGTGCCACTCGACGCCCGGGAACGTGGTGCCGGCCACAGAAGCTCCCTTGCCTTCAGCGTAGAGGCTCGGATACCAGGCGGCGAACCCGTAGCCTGTTAAGTCCTTCCACCCTCCAAGGTGCGACACGCGCACACCCATATCCACAGTCAGCTTTCTGTTGACCTTCCACGAATCCTGGGCATAGAACTCGGTGCTGATGTAGCGGAAGACAGGAACCGGGTCGAAGTTCGTCTCGGAGTAACCGCCGGGCAGGCCGAGCAGCATGTCGGCATATGCGTTGCCGCTCGAATCCCCTTCCCAGTTCTGGAAATAGGCGGAGCCATCGACCGAACCCTGGTTCGGCTGAGAGTTCCACGTGCGCTCCCAGTAGAAGCCGAATTTCGCGGTATGCGTCTTCCACACTTTTGAGACGTTGTCAGCCACCGATGGCAGAGTCTTCTTGGCGAAGACGGTGCCGTTCAGCTCGAATCCGGTGTTGATCTGGTTGGAGACACCGTCGCCCCAGCCGGTGATCTGAGGATAGAGATAGGTCGCAAGATTGTCGTGCGGGAACAGCGTCTGGAAGTCGATTCCGAGACCCTGGCGATCGACCTTGCTGGGATCTTTGAAATGGTTCGGGAGGTTCAACCACACGTAGTTGAAGATCACTTCGTTGGTGAGGGTGGGGGTGAACACCTTGGTCATGTTCGCCGTTACCACCTCGGAGCGCGAGCTCTCGATGATCGGAGAGGGATATGGAGTAGTCGGATCGTCCCAGCTCTGAGCATTGCCCGTCCAGAGGGTGTCGAGGCTCTCCTCGGCGTCGTCCTTCTGGTGGTTGTACTGAACGTACAACTTGGTGGAGTTGCTGATGCTGTAGTCCACGCGTGCACGGTACTGATTCATGTTCGAGTAGCGCGTGGTGGCGCTGACGTAGTTGAAGCCCTGGTTCAGCGCGGGATCGGCAGTGGGCAGCGGATAGACTTTGACCAGACCCGCTCCGGTGGCGGCATCGACTGGATTGATGAGACCCGTATTCACCATCGACCCGATGCAGTTGCCGCTGGAGTCCTTCTGCGTGCAGGTGAAGGCATTCGCGTTGGAATTGGAGGCGGGCGTACCAATCTCACCGCCGTTGACCGGCGTGTTCTGGACGGTAGCGCCGGTCAGCTCACTGGTATACGCGTGGTTTGAATCCGCCTGGGTAAAGTCGCCCGCTTTCATATGGGCGCTCGGGACGTCTGCGTGGTAGACGCCGTTGTCGACATTCTGCCGGTATAGCTCGAATCCGAAAAAGAAGAACAGCTTGTCGTGGTTGTGGTTGAAGTTGGAATGTGGGAAGATCACAGGCCCGCCGAAGTTCGCGCCTGGGTACTTGTACTTGGTTTGCGGACGGGGGGCAATCGCCGCGCCGGTATCGGGGTTCTTACCGGCGAAGTTATTCAGCCAGTCGTTGGCATTCAGATGATAGGTGCGCGCGTAGATATACGCCTCGCCGTGGAACTGCTGGCCGCCCGACTTGCCAACCGCGTTGATGGTGATGGGGCCCTTGGCGCTATCGGCGCCGAAGTTCGAGGTCTGGACCGTGACTTCGGAGGTCATGTCGACGTTGGTGTTTTCAGCCTGGCCGCAGTTGCAGCCGGGGTCAACGATGTGGGCTCCGTCAGAGGTGATGTCGAGAGCCGCGAGGCGCTGGCCATTGGCCGAGAAGTTTCCCACCGGACCGCTGCCCGTGCGGTCGTCAGCCGCGGCATACGAGGACTGATTCAGTGTGCCTGCTTGCATGGCAAAGCCGGGCATGATCTTGATGAACTCAGCCGCGTTCTGGCCGATGATGGCCACGTTCTGCATGATGTTCTGGCCGATGGTGAACGACTTTTCGCCAGAATCCGAGGGTGTGATCTGAGTTTCGCTGGCCTCAACGACCACCGTCTCGCTCTTCGCGCCGACCTGCAGCTTGATGTTTGCAACCGCGCGCGTTTCACTGGCATTCACGTTGATATCTTTGGCCTGCCAGTTCTTGAAACCCTGCCTGGTGACGATGACCGAGTAAGTGCCGGGCGGGACCGCAGCGAAGTTGAAGAATCCATCTCCGTTGCTCACTTCGGTGCGCTCGTCGCCGCTCGCCTGGTTCTTCAGGGTCACGCTTGCCCCTGGAACCACCGCGCCTGAGGTATCTTGGACCGTTCCGTTGACTGTTGCGCTACTTGTTTGTGCGTTCGCAGTTGGTGTGGTGACGAACAATACCGCAACCATTGCGACTGCTGCCAATAGCGCTAGCCAGCCTTTGGACACGGCCGTCGGCTGTTTGAACCAATTCATACCCGTGCCTCCTGAATTTTGAATTTGCATTTGTTTCTGTGCCCCCTAATGGAGCCGCATTCGCGACCCCTGCCTGACTGACATTTGTTAAACGCTTTCCGTGCAAGCACGGAGACTGCGCACCCACATGTATTCGACGCCGCGACGGAATACACTCGCATTTCCGGCGCAGTAAATCGAATTAATTATGATGCGCAAGCTTTATACACCGCACGAAACAAAACTGTCAACTAAAAGTATGAGACGGCTGTAAGCTAAAAAGCCTACTCCGCCTAACTGAATGAATTTACATCGCTTGCTTGCGATTAACGCTTCCGGTACAGGGCCCCGGGAGGGCATTTCGGACCCTGAAAACCGGCCAAAAACCGGACCGGACCGGAAAAATCTCAACCTTTAGATGGAGGAAAGGCGACTCCGAGTTGAGAGATGTGATTAGGGCCAGTTCTGCTCGGCTTTTTTGAGGCGCTCGAACTCTTCCCGTTCGCGCCGCATATCGTCGACACGGCCCATCGCCCGGTAGGCATTTACAAGGTAGAGCCTGACTTTGGCGCTTTCAGGATCGAGCTTCTCCGCGGCCTGGTACGCGGCCAGCGCATCCTCATCGTCTCCGCTGGCTTTCAAAGCCTCTCCCAGCGCCAACTGCGCCTCGGCTGACTCGGGGCTCAGCACCACCGCTTCACGGGCATATTTCAGGGCGTCGGCCGGCTTCTGCTCATTAATGAAATGGAGAGCCAGTTGAACGCGGGCGGGCACGCTGTCAGGCTGGATCTTCAGTTCCGCCAGAAACTCCAACACACTCTGTTCGGGATGGTGCACCGCCAGGTATGTTCCATAGAAAAGGTGGACGTTGGGAAACTTGGGATAAGCCGCGACCAGCGCCTTGAAGTCTGCCTCAGCCTGTTCCGGCGGGTGAGTGATCGTGCTCCAGAAGGCCTTCCCTGCCATGGAGACGACTTCGTGCTGGTCCTTGGGAACCTCCTGCGGCAGGATGGCCATGCGCAGCGCCGGCAGGCCGGCTGCAAACATGACGTCGGGGTTGTCGCCTACCTTGACGTTCTCGCCAAAGAACCGCTCGGCAAATTCGAATGCGCCCTGTTGCGTAAGAAGCATCGCCAGATGAAAGTTGGCGATATTGACCAACTCTCCGCTGGCCTCTGTCGCCGGGACCAGCATATGGGCTTTCTTGAGATGCTGAAACGAAAGATCGTATTGCCTGGACCTGAATTCGCAGAGGCCCAGGAGAGATAATCCCGGCGCCGCCGATGCGTCCAGCGCCACCATGCGGGTGAGCGCGTCGCGGCACTCGGGATAACGATCGTGCTGGTAGTCGATCATGCCGATGGCCCACCAGCCTTCGGCCCAGTCGGGCTTCAGCTTCACGGCCTGGGTGTAGAGCCGCAGTGCGTCATCGTCGTGCTGGGAGTCGTAGGCCTGCTGCGCCGACCGTGATAACTCTTCAAAGGACTGGGTCGATGTCTGGCCTGCCGCCACCGTCGCGATCGACAGCAGAATTCCCATTGCCAGCTTCACTTTGTCATGCTCCGTCCCTGCTCCTGGTCACGCTTCTGGATCGCGGCATCCATCTGCTCGGCGATCTGACGTTCGCGCCGTCCGTCATCGGGCCGCCCCAGGCGGAAGTATATGGTGGCGAGAGTGCGATGCGCCTCAGTGTATTCAGGATGATCCCTGATGAGGGCCTCAAGCAACTCCGCGGCGCGCTTGTCGTTGCCCTCATCGGAAAGAAGTCGCGCATATTGAAAGCGGGCCCGAATCTCGCCGGGCTGCAGCTGGAGAGCGTGGGCCAGGCATTTTTCCGATTCCGGCAGTTTTCCTTCTTCGCGCAGCAGAGTCCCCATCCACTGCAGCGCGTCAAAGTTGTTGCCGTCGAGATCGAGCGATTTGCGGAACGCAGCTTCAGCACTTTCCAAATCGGACTCAAGATACTCGAGCCGGCCCTTGAGGCTGTATGCGTCGGGCAGGTTGGGATTTAATGCGATGGTCTGGTTGACTTCAACCAGAGCCTTCTCCTTGTCGTGGGCCTGGTACCACGTGTAGGCCATCAACATGTGCGCCTCGGCCGTGTCGCCATTGGCGAGCAGGCGCTGAATGAGCTGGGCGCCGCGGTCGGTCTGGTCCAGGTGCAGCAGGGCCGTGCCCAGCATGTAATCCAGGGCGCGGTCGTCGGGGTGTGAGGCCTCGAGGGGATCGAGAACCGCCACCACGCGCTCATTCTGGCCCTGGCGCAGGTAGCACTCGGCCAGCAGCAGTGCGACTCGATCGCGATTGGGATCGGAGCTGGGCTGGGCTGCGTAGATTGCTTCAAACTCGCGTACTGCCCTGGAAATGTCGCCCATCTTATAGAGGGCCAGACCCAGGTTCAAACGGATGCCGTAATTCGACGGGTCAGCCTTGAGCGCCAGCGTGTACTGCTGAATGGCCTCGGAGTAATGTCCAAGCTGGGCCAGGCAGGCGCCCAGATTGGACCGAACAGGCGCTGCCTCGGGATGAACCTTCAGGAACGCCCTATAGGCATCGATGGCTTCGGCACAGTGGCCGGACTGCTGAAGCTCGACGGCATGGCGCAAAGATTCCTGGGCGGGGTCATTCTGCGCCAGCGCGAGTCCTGCCGACAGCAGGAACAGAATTGTTGACCGCCACAGCACGTTTTGGTTCGCACCTTTTGTCCGGGCGTGTGGAGGTCACGCCTGGACTGAACTGCTTACTGCACCTGGAAATCTACCGCCTGTTCCGCAGTGTCTGAGCCCTGCTTAACATCCAGTTTGATTTGGTAGGAACCGGGTTTGAATGCGTCGCCGGGAAGAGCCGCGACATAGGCAATCCGGCCGTCTGCCGAGGCGGCAGGCAGCGCGATCGGGGCAGATCCGAGGTATTGCCCGTCCTTGTAGAACCCCATCGAGGCCTGCGGCGCATCCTTGACCGAAGGATCGGTATACACGTTGAAGTAGAACGGCAGCACATGTCCCGCTCCGCCCTGGAGCTTGTTGTCGAGCGTCGGCGTTACCTTGCCTGCCGGGTAACCCGGTCCTGCCGGGAAGTAGAACGGATCTCCGGGCTGAAAGTCCTTCACCTGGTCGGTCTTGTGAACAATCACGAGGTCGCTGATGGCGAGCTTGGGATTCGGCGCCGGAACCGTCAGAGTGCTCTTGGTCACGCCGATCTTGTTTCCTTTTTTGTCCATCACCACTGTTTCAAGCGAATACGTTCCAGGATCGAGTTCGGTCCTGTAGGTCTTAATCAGGTTGCCCTGCTGATATTGATCCACTTTGCTCGCATCCACCGAAACCGCGAAAGGCTGGCTGAACTTCGAGACGACGTTTCCGCCCGAGTCCCTCACCACCGCCATCATCGGTGCGTCGACAATGGCAGTCTTGCCATCGGGCTGTTTCTCAAAGGTGAGGCCCTTGAGCGGAGCCTCGATGGTCAGCTCGTATTCGATCCGGGGCCCGCGCTCGCTGAACCGGTCGGCAGCGGCGGAGAAGGATACCTCGGTCGGGGCCTGGGCGGCGCTCAACGCGTTCAACAGCGGCACCTCGTAGGCAAATACCTGTTGACCGCCTCCCAGTTGAGGAAGCGCAAAGTAGCCGCTGCGGGTGTGAACATCGATATTGGGCCGGTCAATATTGACCTTGATTTTTCTGAACTTGCCGTCGTATGTGGTGATCTGCGGGTCGTAAGTGGCCTCGTAGTAGGTTCGCACCTCGTCCATCACGATTCTGAGCGGCGCTTTGTAGTCGTTGGTTTCTCCAATGTATACGCCGCCGGTCTGCCTCGACAGATCCCGCAGCCACTCCGCCGGGTTCGACCGCAAGCCGTTCTCCGCTGTTTCCTGCGCCTGAGCCTGGGAGGTTGAAACCTCTCCGCGGCCCCCGTTCATCTCCATATTGCGGACCTCGCCGGCAGCCCCGCCAAGCTGGCCGGCGCCGCCGCCGTTTTGGCTATATGTCACCAGTCCCTTGGGATCGACCGTGTAGAAGGTAATACTGGCGCGATTGGCCACGCCGATCATGTATTCGTACTGTTCCTTGGCCGTATCGGGAATCATCATCCAGGGATTGAAGTAGATGACCACCTTGCGGCCGGGCAGATGCGCCTGCGCCCGCACCAGCGCCAGCAGCGCATCGATGGATGCCCGGGCGCTGGCCTCGCGGGTTGCATTATCGGCCTCATTGAGCATGTCGTACTGCATCTTGGCCATGCGGAAGTTGACGGCGCTCGAAATCGAATTCGCGCTCGGCGCAGAGGTACCGTTCGAGGTTATCGTTGGCGCGATGGACGCGTCGCCGGTCACCGCACTCTGCGCAGCCGATTCTCCCCCGGTCAGGGTCAACCGGAGCTGTTCCTTGATCTCGGCCGACGCCGACCAGTACTGGAGCGTGGACCACATCATCTGTTTGTCAATGGACTTCATCAACGCCGTGCGGTCGTTGGTGAAGGGCTGAATCATGTTCAGCTTCTGGTCGATCACCATCACCGAGAAGTACAGATTCTGCTCCGGCGCCATATTCAGCACGTCCTGCAGCGCCTGGCGGAAGAATCGCTTGCCGTCCTGATCCAGCCCTTCAAAGACCAGGGTCACCAGCCGCAGTTCCCGCATGGGATCCATCGGAATGCCGCCCGGCGTGGGCGCCGCGGTAGTCGTCTGCCCAGGATTCTGAGATCCCTGAATGTACCTGAACGAGTTCAGATGCTGCTCGGAGCCGTCCTCGTACACATGGATCTCTTCCGGCTTGATGTCGTTGATGATCTTTCCCTTCTTGTCGTGGAAGGTCATGTCGAGGGTGACTTCGTTGGCGCTGACCTTCACCGTCGCTGTGCTTGTGCCGGGTGCGTTCGCGGCCGCCTTTTGCGGCGCCGGCGTCTGGGCGATGAGGCCGCATGTATATAGAAATGTGATGAGGGCCACAGTAATAACTGAGCGTTTCATTGATTCAGTCTCCTTCCAGGAGAATTGCGTGTCCAAAGAGATTGGCGAAACGAATTATATACTACATTGCAGAGACAAAGCTCACTCCCATGGAACCGTTTACCTGCCCGGAACACGATGAATCTTGTTTGCAGCACAGCGCATTTGAAGGGGGCTCTCGCTTCCTATTGCGTTTCAGTTACATGCCGGAGGCGAGCGGTTTCGCCGGGGCAATGATCGCCTTGGCAGCTTGCGTAATGCTGTGCGCTCCGGTTCGAGCCGATGCAAAGCAGGTTGGCAGCGCCGATCCCCAACCGGGCGTGACTTTTCAATCGTTCGAGCAGCTCGCCGCGCGCGCCCAGGCGGCCATGGACGCCAACCGGACCGAGGAGGCGATCGGCCTCTACAAGCAGGCGGTCGCGCTCCGGCCCTCCTGGTCGGAGGGATGGTGGGAACTGGGCACTACATTTTTCGATGAAGGTCAGATCGCCAAGGCGCACGATGCCTTTCTGCACTTTGTTTCGGTCGAGCACCGGCAGCCGGGCCCAGGGTTCGGCATGTTGGGCCTCACCGAGTTTGAGTTGAAGGACTATCAGAAAGCGTTGATCGCGTTCGAACGCGGCCGCCAGCTCGGACTCGGCGACAATAACGGTTTTATTGAACGCGTCTATTACGAAGACGGTGTAGCACGAAACTATCTGGGCCAGCCCGAAGTCGCCCTGGCGCGGCTGAAGTTCGATGCCAATAAGATTGCCTACGAGCATCATGATGCCCCCAAGGAAGCCGTGCTGGCCGACACCGATCTGCTCGACGCGTTTGGTTTGGCCGCGCTGCACATGCCTGAATTGCCTGCCGAGATCCCCTCGGAAAAGAAAGAGATGGTTCGTGAAGCAGGCACCGCCCAGGCCATGATCGCGATGCAGGACCAGGTGACGGCCGGGGAGCTTTTGAAGCAGTTCGTGGCGCTCTACCCCAACCAGCCCGGCGTTCATTACATGTACGGCGTGTTTCTGCTCAAGGAAGATCGGTCATCGGCTATCGCCGAGTTCCAGCGCGAGATTGAAATTGCCCCGAAAGATCTGCCCGCTTACATTCAGATCGCCCTTGAGGACCTAAAAAACGGCGACTATCAACAGGGCTTGAAATACGCCCAGAAGGCAATCGCGATGGCGCCGGGCAACTTTGTTGCCCACGTTGCGTGCGGCAGACTCTGGCTCAATTTAAACAATACCGATAATGCCCTCAAGGAACTGCGCACAGCGGTCAAACTGTCTCCCAAAAGCCCGGACGCTCATTTTGCCTTGTCGCGGGCGCTCTTCAGGGCGGGACAGAAGCGCGAGGCCGCAAAAGAACAAGCCGAGTTCGAACGCCTGAAGGCTTTGGCGGACGCGGCCGATCGAGATTGAGAAGAGGATTTTCGATGCTGACCCACCCTGGCAGCAACTACGATAGAGATGTGCGCGCGGCCGCTGGAGCCGGCGGACGCCGATCGAGGTCATATTCAGAGAAAGAAAAATCCCCATCCGGTGCTGTGCGCGCCGCGGCAGGGACGGGTAAGGATCAATGAGGAAGCCGGGTTTCAACAGGCGCGATTTTCTTCGGTACTGCGGATGGCTGAGCTCGGGACTGCTGGTGCCGCGAAGCGTTCGCGGCGCAGCCACGGCCGCTCCCCTGCGCATGAACTGGACGCCCGCTGCGGGCAGCAGCACGATCCGTTTTGAAGACATCACCGCCAAAACCGGCGTCGACTTTACCACCAACAGCTGCATGACGCCCAACAAGAACCAGCCTGAGACGATGGTCGCCGGTATCGGCATGATCGACTACGACAACGACGGCTACATGGACCTGTTCTTCGTTAACGGCGCGGCCATACCGTCTCTCAAGAAAGAGTCGCCCATCTACTACAATCGCCTCTTCCATAACAATCGTGACGGCACATTCACCGACGTCACCGATAAATCCGGCCTGCGGGGCGACGGCTACGACATGGGTATCGCGGTGGGCGATTACGATAACGACGGCTGGCCCGATATCTTTGTGGCCAGCGTAACCAAAAACCACCTCTACAGGAACAACCACGACGGCACGTTCACCGACGTCACCGACCATGCCGGCGTGGGCCTGCCCATGTACAAGAATGCAAAGATGTGGAGCGCCGGGGCTGCTTGGGTGGATTACGACAACGACGGCAAGCTCGACCTCTTCGTTTCGAATTACTGCGTCTGGCACGTCAACGGCGACCCGGTGTGCATGGGCGGAGGCCGCGAGCGCTCCTACTGCCACCCCAAGTTTTACGAGCCGCTGCCAAACACGCTCTACCACAACAACGGCGATGGAACCTTCACCGACGTCTCTGAAAAAACCGGCATCGCGAAGGTGCTGGGCAAGGGCATGGGCGTCGGATTGAACGACTACGACGGCGACGGGTTCATCGACATCTTTGTGGCCAACGACAACATGCCCAACTCGCTCTTCCACAACCTGAAGGGCAAGAGCTTTGAGGAAGTGGCGCTCGACGTGGGAGTGGCCTACGCCGAAACCGGCAAGGCCGTCTCGGGAATGGGCGCCGAGTTTCGCGATCTCGATAATGACGGGCTGCCCGACATCTGGCATACGGCTACCGAGCTCGAAACCTTTCCCCTGTTCCGCAATATCGGCAACGGCATGTTTGTTGACGTAACCGGCAAAAGCGGCCTGGCGCGGTACACGCTCGAGATGTCGGGGTGGTCGAACGGGGTCGGCGACTTCGATAACGACGGGCTGAAGGACCTGCTCGTGGCCCGCGGCAACGTTCTCGACAACATTTCTGACTTTTCAGAGCGCACCTTTGGCGAGCCGCTTTCCATCTTCCGCAATATCGGCAACATGAAGTTCGAGGAGGTAATGACGGAGAAAGAGTCGCCGACGCAAGTGAAGATGCCATATCGCGGCTGCGTCATCGGCGACCTGTTCAACAGCGGGCGGCTCGATATAGTGTCCACGGCGCTGAACTCCAAGGCGCGTATCCTGCGCAACACCACGTCTAACTCGAACAACTGGATCAAGTTCCATCTGGTGGGCACGAAGAGCAACAAGATGGCGATCGGCGCGCAGTTGAAGCTGATCACAGACGATGGCAGCAGCCAGTACGATGTTGTGTCGACGAGCGCCGGCTACCAGGCATCGCGCGACCCGCGCGCGCACTTTGGCCTGGGGCCGTTCACCACCGCCAAACAGCTTGAAATCAAGTGGCCAAGCGGCATTCGCCAGGTGGTAAAGGATCTGCCCGCGAACAAGATTCACAAGATCGAAGAAGCGTAGGCCCTACAGCGGATCCAGGATTGCTATACCCCGGGGCCGATTCACATAAGTCGTCCCGGCCCCAAGAAGGGATGACCCTGCACAAAAGTTGGATAGGGCACATCTATCCCGGAGCCGCTCTAGTTGCATCCCTTTGCATTGGCATATTGCTTCTCGATTGCCTTCTTTTGAGCGATCGTCTGGGCGGCCTTCTGAGAAACGTCCTTGACAAAACTCTCGACTGCGCCCACGTCGCCGAGGCCTATCTGCTCGGCGCCGTGCGCCGACGCTGACACCTGCTGCTTCAGGCCCGGGTCCTGAATCTTGGTCCACGCTGCCAGGGCGTCGTCGCCAAAGTCGATCTCCGGGAGCACGGTGGCGCGCATCTTGTCTACCAGCGGCGCGAACTTCGGCAGGTACTGCCCTGCCAGCTTAATGCGCTTGTCGGCAAACTCCAGCTTGAGCTTGCTCGCCTCCAGGTCCGACGGAATGCTCGCTTCCCCCGGGCATACGGGAAGCTGGCGCTGCTGGGCGTCTTCCTGGGCCACCAGCGGGGCCGCCTCGGCATCCCACTGGGCCTCAATGCCGTTCGCCTCGATGCGTATCGCTTTCATGCCTTCGAGCACCTGCGCTTGCCCCGAGTACACGCCGTTGCCGATTTTCTGCAGCTGCACCTGGTCATCGGGCGACACGACATGGGCCGTGTTTTGGGGCATCATCTGCTGCGCCAGGGCCATCAACTGATCGGGGGTCATGCTTTTCAGCGCGGCCTGCCCTTCGGGCGTTCCGTACTTCTGCTGCATCTGCTGCGCAGCCGACATCTGCTGCTGCACCTGCGACTGGCTTGGTGTGTTGGCCTGCGCCTGGTCGCGGAGAACGTTGTTGATGCCTTCTTCCACGGTCTTGAAGCCGGCTCCGGGCGTCAGCGCGCCCTGGCCGTTGTCATCCCACTGGCCGTAGGCGACCGTTGCGCTGCTGGGAAGCGCCGGTACCTGAGCCAGCCACATGCGGCCGTTAAAGTCCTTTGACACTGTCCACGCGGTGATGGGCAACAACACGATGCCTGCGGCGATCAGCGCACGATGTTTCATTTTTCCCTCCAGCAATTCCGCACCGGCCGCTTGGGCGTTGATGTCGCTGCTGCGCAATTGGGGATGGGACCGGGGGCCGAGGGGATGTTTGCGTGCGCAGCCGGGGAATTGTCGAACAGAGTCTAGCAGTTGGGCGATTCGTTGGGCAAGCGTTGGCAGCAATGGGTCGTGGGTCAGTTTGAAGGTATGGGCTGCATTGAAGGGTACGGGCTTCAGCCCGTACATAATTCAGGCAAACTCTCAGCGGGCTTTAGCCCCGGAGGGACGGCGACTCAAAATCAGTACACAACCCGGCGGCCATTCAACCGCTCGCGACGGAGGCGTCCGTGGCAGCCAATTAACCTCGCGCTTCGGAATGCCGGCCTGAGAATCGTAAAATGACACCATCTGCGACAGCAGAAAGGAAATCGCCGATGCCGGAGCCGCAAGGGCACGGGAAGATGCAGGACTTTTTGGAGACCCTCATTCGACTGGCCCACCGGCTGCGCTCGAACCTCTCACTCCGCACCCGGCTCCTGTTGGCTGCACCGGTTCTGCTCCTTGCTGCGCATTCAACTGCCGGCCAATCCATCCGCTTTCGCGACATCTCCCGTTCCGCCGGCATGGGCCCTCCGCGAGATCCCGCTCTTGAGAAAAAATACATTGTCGAGATGATGGGCGGCGGCGTGGCTCTCTTCGATTGCGACTTGAGCGGCAAGCTCGCGATCGTCGTGGTCAACGACTCCACGGTCGACGAGTACCTGCATGGCGGCGCGCCCATGATCACGCTCTACCGGCAGGTTGGCGATCTGCACTTCGTCGACACCACCTTGCAATCCGGCCTTACCACGCGCGGCTGGGGCATGGGCGTGGCCATTGGAGACTTCGATAACGATGGTCTGCCCGACATCTTCGTCGCCGGTTATGGGCACAACGCCCTCTATCACAATCTGGGCGACTGCAAATTCGAAGATGTGACCGAGCGCGCCCATGTCACTGGCGGAGGATTCAGCGTGGGCGCAGCCTGGGCCGATTACGATCGCGACGGTAAACTCGACCTGTTTGTCGACCACTACATCGACTCCGACATCCACGACCTGCCCCAGCCCGGCTCACGGTATTTCGGCTACCGGGGCCAGCCCATGGAAGTTCTTCGCACCGTCGGCCAGGCAAGCCAGTTGTTTCACAACCGCGGCGACGGCACGTTCGAAGATGTCGCTGAAAAAGCCGGCGTCGCCAATCCCCAGAAACGTCTCGGCATGGGCATGGTCTGGGCCGACTACGACAACGACGGCTGGCCCGATCTCTTCGTCACCAACGATATGGGCGCGAATTATCTCTTCCGGAATCGCCACGACGGAACCTTTGAAGATGTTGCCTTCGGGCTCGGCGTCGCCACCGGCGAAGACGGCGAGTACTTCGGCAACATGGCCGGCGATTTTGCCGATATCGATCACAGCAGCAAACTCGACCTGCTGATTACGCGCTACCGCAACCAGCCCATCAGCCTCTACGCGAATCGTGGCGAACAGGGCTTCGACGATATCACCCGCACATCCAGGCTCGACCTCGGCGGCGAATCCCTGGTGCGCTGGGGCAGCGGCTTCGCCGATTTCGACAACGACGGCTGGCCCGATCTTCTTATCGCCAACGGCAACTTCACCCCAGTTATCGATGCCATCCCCACCGATCCAAAATATGCTGAGCCCTTGCAGGTATTTCGCAACAACGGCAACCGCACATTCACTGACGTCTCCGCTCAATCCGGCTTGAACGACGGCCCCCTCCACTCGCGCCGCGGCACAGCCTTCGGCGATTTGAACAACGACGGCAACATCGATGCGGTGGTATTCAACGCCGACGGCCCGCCCTCCATCTTTCTCAATGTCACTGCGGGTTCCAATCACAGCGTCCTCTTTCGCCTGGCGGGCACCAAAAGCAATCGCGCCGCAATCGGTGCGCGTGTGATCGTCTCCACGCTCTCGGCGGCCGGACGCGTCATTAATCAAATGGATGAAGTGCGCGGCGGCAACAGCTATCTCTCCTCGAACGATCAGCGGCTTCACTTTGGCCTGGGGTCCGCACGGGTCATCAGGCGCGTGCAGATTCTCTGGCCCAGCGGTCTCAAAGAAGATTTGCGCGATGTCCCCGCCGACGCAATCTACACCGTGGTCGAAGGCCAGGGCATCAAGGGATCGACGAAGTTCAATCCGCCGGCCAAGTAGGTTACCACGCGCTTACTTCTTCGGCTGTTCGGCCTTCAGCTTGTCCAGAATCGCCGCGGTCTGCTCGTCGCCGGGGTTGAGCTGGTGCGCGTGCTCAAGCACCGGAAGCGCCGCCGCGTCGTCGCCCAGCATATATAGGGTCGCGCCCAGCATCACCACCGTGCCGTAAGCCTCTGGCCTCATCGCCGCCGCTTTGAGCAGCGGCCCGCGCGCATCGGCGTATCGCTCCAGGCGGAAGTAGGTGAGCCCGAGGTCGTGCCAGGCCTCGTACGAGCCCGGATCGAGCTGGACGGCGCGATTCAGCGGATCGAGCGCCTGCTGGAACGCGCCGGCCTCGCCGTACAACTGGCCGAGCAGAGTGAGCCTCTCTGGATCGTTGGGGTCGTACATGTGCTGGCACGCAGCCCGTGCCGCGTCCGCGGACTGGGTCCGCAACGCCTCGCTGCAGGCGCGCGCCTCGGTCTCGGTGCTCTTGTGCTGGCTCAGGTATTGGTTGTAAAGCGCGTACTCGTGTGTCGCGTCCTGTTGACGCCCTGCCGTTGAATAGGCTCGCGCCAGCCGGTAGTGGACGCGATAATCGGTGGGCATCAGCTTGGCCGCCTTCTCAAGCCACGTGATTCCCTTCTCCGTGTCGCCTGACGAAACATAGGCGGCGCCCAGGTAGAAGGCGGTGTCAGGGATCGGCGGATTCGCGGCCACCGCGCTCAGCCGCTTGATTGCCGAGGGATAGTCGTTGGCCAGCAGATCGAGCCGGCCGAGATAATAGGTGACGTAGCGCGATGGGCCCTTGAGCTTTTCAACCTGCTCGAACTGGGGGCGCGCGTCGTCGTTGCGGCCCAGCGCCAGCAGGCAGACCCCGTACTCAAAATGAGCCTGGGCGTTGTTGGGCTCGAGCGCCAGCGCCTGCTCGAACTCTTTTGCCGCAGCCTCGTACATCTGGTCGTGAATGAGTTGCGAGCCCTTGCCGATGTGGGCCGCTACGCCGGGCTGTTGTTGAGCGCCGCCAGCTTGCTGCTGCGCCTGTGCGCCGGGTTGTTGCGCCTGTGCGGCCAGCGCCGCCAGCGCTAACAATATCGATGCTGCAAAAAGGCGCATCATTGGCCGATTCGCTCCTGACTCACCACGCCTGCGCCCTCTTTCACCGTGATCAGTTGATCGGAGTGCAGGCCCTTCAGCGTTTCGCGCGCGCCACTGGGCCACATGATCTCAACGTCCGCGATCGCTGCCGCTCCCAGGCCGAAGTGCAGCCGCCGGTCGCTGACTGAAAGATACGAGCTCGCCGCCATCACCGCCTGCGCCTGCTTGCGTCCAGCGTATGTGACGGTCACCACGGCGCCGATGGCGCTGCGGTTCGAGTGCGTTCCTACCAGCTTGACTTTCAGCCAGTGGCCTCCGCCTTTGCTGTCGTTGCGCAACAGCGAGGGCGGCTCATTGATGTTCATGATCAGGATATCGATGTCACCGTCGTTATCGAAGTCGCCGAAGGCTACGCCGCGGCTGGCATGGATTTCATTGATCGCCGGTCCGGCGCCATCGAGCAGTTCCTCGAACTTGCCTCCGCCCAGGTTGCGGAAGAGAATCCGCGGTCCCTTGTGCGGGAATTCGTGGTGTACGCGCTCCACCTCGGGGAAGGTGCTTCCGGTGACCCAGAAGATATCGGGCAATCCGTCGTTGTCGAGGTCGACGATGCCATCGCCCCAGCTTACGTAGCGCGGCTCGACGCCCAGGCCCGCACGCAAGGTCACATCCTCAAACTCGAGATGGCCGGTGTTGTGGTAGAGCGCCGCGGTGTCTTCGGCAAAGTGCGTCTTCAGCACGTCGAGCTGGCCGTCGGTATCGAAATCGCCAATGGCGATGCCCATGCCCGCCTGTTCCCTGCCGTCCTCGTTCACGGCCAGTCCCGATTCGAGACCCACCTCATCGAATGTGCCGTCACCACTGTTCTTGAAGAGCAGGCTCGGGGTCGAGTCGCAGGCCATGTAGATTTCCTGCCATCCGTCTCCGTCAAGATCGGCAGCGACCGCGGTGAGCCCGTACGTCGGTTGCGCCGATCCCACGCGCGAGTGCGCGGTAACGTCGGTGAATGTTCCGTCGCCGTTGTTGTGGTAGAGCGCGGGCCGCTCGGGCGTAAGGCCGCGCGGACCGCAGTTCACCGGCACTCCCTTGTAATTGCACGCCGGGTCCTTGCCCGTGATTGGAATCTTGTCGAAGTCGAAGACGACGTAGTGCGCGACAAACAGGTCGAGCCGGCCGTCGCGGTCGTAGTCCACCCACGTGCAGCCCGTTCCCCAGCGGTTGCCGGGATGAATCAGACCGGCGGCCTCGGTCACGTCGGTAAAAGTGCCGTTACCGTTGTTGCGGTAGAGATAGTTCTGCGGCCACGCGCTGACAAAGATGTCGTCGAATCCGTCGTTGTTGTAGTCGCCCACAGTAACGCCGAACGCCCATCCCTGCCGCACCAGGCCGGCCTTCGCGGTCACATCGGTAAACGTGCCGTCGCGGTTGTTCTTGTAGAGGCGATTGGTCGCGCCGGCGACCGGACCCTCGCGGCGCGTACCCGAAAGCAGAAAGATGTCGAGCCATCCGTCGTTGTCGTAGTCCAGAAATGCGACGCCGCATCCCATCGACTCCAAGATGTAATCCATGCGGTCGGGCGGGCCGTAGATCACCGGAGCGGTGAGCCCGGCTTTGGCGGCAACGTCAGTGAATTTGGCGTGGAAGGGCAGTCCGGAGGGCTTGCCGCGCGGCTGCGGCTTAATGCCGCGCGTGGCCATGCCGCCCAATTGCTGGGCCGGCGACACGCCTGCGCTCATGGCGCCCGCGGCGAGAGCGGCGAGGAACTCCCGGCGATTCATACCGCGCCGCACCGCGTTTTTCCGGGCCGCGCCGTGGCTCCATCTCGCGTCTGCACCTTTTCTAAAACCCTCTTCCTCACCGCAATCAATCGTAACTTGTCAACTGAGGTCGAGACCACTCAGAGCGGCCAGGCGTGCAAGCCTCACAAACAGATTTGAGCGGACTTGGTACCAATTGCGCGACCGGGGGAAACAATGCAAAGTCCCTCGGACGAGGCACCCTTTCGCCGACGCAGCGCATCCTACTCGATGGTTCATTGCGCCATTGTCCCGAGACCGGGAGTGAGCAATAATGAACCCGAATTGCCAGGACGCTTCAATGGCACGCATTAGCTTCCGGCTGATTCCGGCCCTCGTATTCGCTGCAAGCCTGACTCTGCCGTCTAACGCACAGAATTCCACTCCAAAATCGCAGCCTCAGCCAACCGGCAACCAGGTCTCGCAGAATCAAACAGCCCAGCCGGCGTTTATGCTGCGAACCTTCACGCGCATGGTGACTCTTGAGCTTGTGGTGGAGGATTCGAGGCACCAGCACATCGACGGCCTGAAGGCGAGCGACTTTCAGATCGAGGAACAGACACCCAGCAAGAGCGGCAAGCGGTACCCGCAGAAGATCGTCGAGTTCAGAGAGGTACACGTAGCCAATCTGGCGCCGCCGGCCGCTGCCAGCCACGCTTCTCCGGGCGTCTACTCCAACGCCGTCACCGTGCAGAAGGATCCGGTGCAGCCGACCATTCTGCTGGTGGACGGGTTGAACACGCCGCTGGAGCTCCAGGCCCAGGTGCACGTACAGATGCTCAAGATGCTGCGCCAGCTTCCGCCCAACGTGCCGGTCGCGGTATTTCTGCTGGGCGACCGGCTGGTCATGCTTCAGAGCTTCACCACGGACCCAAAACTGCTGCAGGCTGTGCTCAACAAGGCAATCAGCACCGCGGGAGTTGGAGTGGCGAGAATGGATCCTCGCGACGATCCGGATGCGGCTGAGAAACTGGTGGGGGGAGAACTCACTGAGGAGGCTCCCATGGGGGATACAAAGTTCGCCGAGATGGCTGCGGCCGCAAGTAATTTCGATCAGAAGATTTTCTCCGCTACCACCGATGAGCGGGTCCTCAGGACGATCAATGCTCTCTACTCGCTTGGCCACAACGTCGCGGGCTATCCGGGACGGAAGAATCTGCTGTGGCTCTCAACGTCGTTCCCCATCAGCCTGGCCTCAATCGGCGCGGCAGGCGACTATAGGGTAGGTGCGATGAAGGATCTTTGGACCGAAGTTCCCAACTACCAGGGACAGTTGCGGCGCCTGAGCGCGGTTCTGAGCGACGCCAAGGTTGCCGTGTATCCGATGAATCTTGCGGGGGTACAGACGCTGCAGGCGTTTCAGGCCGGGGCGCGTCCGCCGGATCTTAGGCCGACCAATTTTTCAGACAACACGACGCGCGACACCCTGACGCAGAACGCCTCGGTTGACACCATGCACGAGATTGCCGATGACACCGGCGGCAGAGTCTGCACCGGGGACAACGATCTGGGAGATTGCGTCCGCAAGGCAGTAGATGACAGCGGTGACTTTTACGAGATCTCCTATTATCCCGATTCGCCGTAATGGAATGGCGAGTTCCGAAGTATCTCCGTCAAGACTGAAGTTCATGGCGCGCGCCTGAGCTACCGCCAGGGATACTTCGCGAATCCCGAGGGCAATCCCGACCCTAAGATCGAGTCGGCTCAACTGCAGACTGAATGCAACAATTACCTGGACGCAACGGAGATCCCGTTCACGGCCAGCAATCTGCCTGCGGACTCGCCGGGTCAGCTCAAGTTTTCGCTCCTGGTTGATGCAGCGCACGTGACCTTTTCGCCTAACAGCGACGGCAGCCACCAATTGAACCTGGCGGTCGGAGTGTGTACGTACAACCAGAAGGGCTGGGCGGTCAATTTGATGAACTATCCGGTCAACATCAAGCTGAGTCCTCAGCAAATCGAAACTGTGAATAAGACGGGCAAGCTGACAGACACCGTCCGCGTTCCGGGTCCGAAGCCGGCTGCGATACGGCTTTTGGTGAAAGATGTAACAACCGGCCGGCTGGGATCGATCTACATCAAGACAAATGACCTTGCCGCAGCCCCGCCGGCCAGCCCCGAAGGCGCCGGAGGGCCGCCAATCAGTCAGTAGATTCTTACAAGCCCGGTTCAATGTCCGCCTCCATTCTGTCTGGGAAGTTCAACGGCGGCCAGCACAAAAAAGCCCGGAGCCGCCCGGAACGGCCCGCTCCGCTGACATTCGTTTACAAAGTCTTCATTGCCCTCGGGACATAAACGGTCCATAATTGACGCCATCTCCATGGAGGTCTCCCATGGCCCGTCAAATTTCCTTGAGGGTGCTGTCGTTGGCTGCGGTTTTCAGCCTGTCGCTCCCTGGCATTGCGCAGACCCCTGCTGCGCAGCCGCAGACCGTGCCGCAGACCATCCAACTGAGCGGCGACGCGTCTGAGTCCGCGATGACCCTGAAGACATACAGCCGCATGGTGACGCTGGAGTTGGTGGTGACCGACTCCAGGGGCCATCACATCAATGACCTGAAGCCGGAGAATTTCAAGGTATTCGAACAGAATCAGAACCAGGGGGGCGGGAAACACGAGCAGAAGATCGCGGAGTTCCGTGAGGTTCGCATGAGCGATCTGCGCAATCCGGTGGCGCCGGAACCGCAGGTTGCGCCCGGCGTTTATACAAACGCCGTTACCGTGCAGAAGGATCCCGTGCCGGCGACGATTCTGCTGGTGGATGGGCTGAACACCGATATGCGGTACCAGCCGCAGGTACACATGCAGATGATGCGCATGCTGCGCCAGCTTCCGGCCAACGTGCCGGTTGCGGTGTTTCTGCTGGGCGACCGGCTGAGAATGCTGCAGAACTTCACCACCGATCCCAGGCTGTTGCAGATTGCACTGAAAGAAGCCATGAGCACGGCGGGGAGAGGTTTGGCCGACCTCGATCCCCGCGACGATTCTCAAGCTGCTTCGAGCGTGATGGTGCAGGCGTACGGGATTAACGATCCGAGCGCCGCAGTAAACGCTTCAGCAGGCGGCTCCTCAAGTTCGACTAATTCAACCGCGCCATCCAACCCTGCCGACGATCCAATCATCGTCTCCATGATCGAATTGGCGCAGGAGTTCGATCTGAGGGTGTATTCGTCCACCATGGACGAGCGGATTCACAGAACATTCGATGCGCTGGTTTCGCTCGGCCGCAATGTCGCGGGTTATCCGGGACGGAAGAACCTGCTTTGGCTTTCCACGACATTCCCCATTAACGTGATCCCGAGGGGCGATGTCCCGCTGGTGCAGTTGCCCGGCATGCAGGGAGAGTCGGTGGGTGATCAACCCGGTGTCATCGACCCCTATTCCGGGTACCGCAGTTATTTTGAACAGTTGCAGTATCTGAATGGCGTAATGAGCGACGCCAAGATCTCGGTGTATCCGGTTAACGTCGCCGGAGTGCAAACGCTGGATGTGTTCAAGGCCGAGACGAGTCCTCCGGATGTGAGGGCGACGGCGATGTCGGACTCAATGAACCGCAACGTAATGATGCGGGCCGGCGAACAGGACGCCATGCAGACCATCGCCGAAGGCACCGGCGGCAAGGTGTGCACCGGCGATAACGACCTGGGCGATTGCATTCGCAAGGCAATTGACGACAGCAGCGATTTCTACGAGATTGCCTACTACCCCGACGCAACCGACTGGAACGGCCAGTTCAGGAAGATCACCATCAAAAGCGACCAGCATGGCGCTCACCTTGCCTATCGCGCGGGATACTTTGCCACGCCCGCCGGCAGCACCGACTCGAGGGTAGAGGCAGTCCAGTTGCAGTCGGAATGCAACGATTACCTGGATGCAACGGCGATCGCGTTTATGGCGAAGAACACGCATGCTGAGAGACCGGGCGACCTGAAATTCTCGCTTCTCATCGATTCCGCGGGATTGACGATTATGCCAACCGCTGACGGCCGCCATCAGCTCAATGTGGCCCTGGCAGTGTGCACCTACAACGAAAAGGGTTGGCCGCTCAGGCTGATGAACTACCCGGTCAACCTGAAGCTGAGCGGATGGCAATACAACAAACTGGCCGCCACGGGCAGATTGATGGACTCAATCCTGGTTCCGGGACCCAGGCCGGCAGCGGTGCGCCTGCTGATCAAAGACATTGCCAGCGGCAAGCTCGGATCGGTTTACATCAAGACGGACGATCTGGTGGCTGAGTCGCCGGCGGCTCCCGGCGCGCAAGCCTCACAAACCAAGCAATAGAGGCCGTCTCATAAACAGCGTTCACCCCTTCAGAAGCGCCCCTCAGATGCTGAAGCCCCGGACCTTTTTTGGGTGTTATTGGCACGAGTAAACTCGTGCCCTGTTGGAAGGCTCCTGCCCCCGGTCGCTTTTCCGCAGCCTGGGAAGCGCGTACACTTCAAGCCGACCCACTTACCCAAAAAACACCCTCAGGCAAGAGCAGCGTACAACGATACCGATTTTCAGGGTTCCGTTTTTGGGGTATCATCTTCGGGCTCCCAAAGATGGCTGCGGTTGCGATTCTGTCGCAGGAGACGCGAATCATGATAAGCCGCATTCGGCGCTGGTTGCCGAGATTCTCATACCCCGTCGCGGCCACGCTGGCTGCGTCTGTCCTGGTTGGCTGCGGAGGCTCAGGGTCAGGCGGGTCCGGCTCAGCCCCGCCACCGCCCCAGACTGTTTTTTATCTCGACTGCTCGGCGCCAACGAATGGAAGCGGAACGCAGACCTCTCCCTGGAATACTCTCGCGGGCGCAAATAACTACGCTTTCCAGCCGGGCGACCAGCTCTTGATCAACCGGGGCGCCACGTGCAGCGGCACGCTTCAGCCGTCTGGATCAGGCTCAAGCGGTTCACCCATCACCATCGATACCTACGGCACCGGCGCCCAGCCGGTGATTAATGGCGGCGCAAATAGCTCCGCGCTTCTGCTCGACAACCAGCAGTACTGGGAGATCAATAATCTCGAGATCGTGGGCGGCACTCAATTCGGCGTGTCGATCTATGCCTATGTCGATAACGTGAACCTGGATCACATTTATCTGCGCAATCTAAACGTCCATGGAGCGAGCTGGGTTTCGTCGGCGCGCGGGGATTCGGCTGAGGTGTCGATTTCGAGCACCGGCCTGCACGCGGTGATCAGCGACATCCTCGTGGACGGGGTGACCGCGCACGACACGCAGGCCTCGGAAGGCATCGTGATCTATGCCGGCGGGGGAACCACAAACGCCGACCGCTCTGACCAGGATCTGGGCAACAACATCACCGTGCAAAACTCGACGGCGCACGACGTAGGCGGAGACGGAATCCTGGTGATGACCGCGAGCAATGTGCTGATGCAGAACAACGTTACGTATCACACCGGCCTGTGCTCGGCTTGCACGGGCAGCACTCCGGGCGCGCTATGGGAGTGGTTCTGCCACACTTGCACCGTGCAGAACAACGAGAGCTACGCCAATTCGACCTGGGGACAGGGATACGACGGTGGCGATTTCGATATCGACTACTACAACACGAACAATATTGTGCAGTACAACTACGGACACGATACCGCCGGCTACTGCGTTTCGGTCTTCGGCGCTGAGAATACCGTGGACTCAAACAACGTCATCCGCTATAACGTCTGCTCAAATAACACGCAACTGGCCAACAGCCCCGACCCCGGCGAGATTCTGCTGAACACCTGGGATGGCGGCTCGATTGACGGATTGCAGATCTACAACAACACCATCTACTGGAATCCGGTCACGCCCGGAACGGCCATTAACACCACTTGGGCTGACGTTACAAATAACAGTCCCGACCTGATTGAGAACAACATCATCTACGGCGCGGCGCCGGGGATGATCGCAACAGACTCGCCATTCACGCTTAGCAACAACATCTACTGGATGACGGGGGCGGGTTCGCCCTCCTGGCAATACAACGGCACAACCTACACCGATTTCGCATCCTACCAATCCGGTTCGGGACAGGACGCGAACAGCCTTTATACCGATCCGTTGCTCAACAACCCTACGTATCACTCGACCGGCATGCCCACGGCCGCATTTACACTGCAGGCGAATTCGCCTGCGATCGGGGCAGGAACCAACGTTTGCAACGGCCAGAGCAGTTGCTCGATGGGCACGCAGGACTTTTTTGGAAATCCGCTGCCCAACGGAAGCGGCTACAACATCGGGGTATACCAGGGGCCATAAGAATCATGCGCAAATTCACTCAGCTTCGCCGCATGATTGTTTTGGGGATCGCCGGATGCGCCGAAGTGAGCCTGTTTGCCGCGGGCGGACCTATCCAGCCGGGCGCGAACGCCCCTGATTTCACTTTGTCCGCCGTTCGCGGGGGAGTCTTCACTCTGCGTCAGTCCGTGCCGCAGCCGGCGCTGATTGCCTTCCTTCAGACTGTTCCCGACAATGCCGGCACGCCCTCGCGTAGCGAGGTTGCGCTGTTGCAGAGCATGGATCGCCAGTACAGCAAGCGCGGACTGCGAGTGGCGATCGTCGATGCAACAGCTTTGGCCGCCGGCCGCCAGCCGGATCGCGGGTCACTCATCAATGCCAGTTACGACTGGAATCTTCAGATTCCGTTGCTTGAAGACGAATCGGGCCGCGTGGCGGCGATGTTCGGAGTAACGCACGTGCCGGCAACGATCCTGGTAAAGGCCGATGGAACGGTCGCGCAGATCTGGGAGCGCCCGTTGGCGCCGGGCGAGCTGGCGATTGCGATTGAGAAGGCGCTGGGCGGTGGACCGCTGGCGCCGGGGAGCGCGCCAGCGCCGAAGCAGGACAGATCTCCGCAAAAGTGGAAACGGCTAGTTTGGAACCACGCGAAGATTGTTGGTCACAGAAAATATCCCGGGCACGCCGTTGGCTCGGATGCCGGCAAGATTCTTGTCGCCTTCGCTGTCGACTACGCCCTCAAGCGTCACGTTCCCATTCTTGACGATGATGCGGATGGGCTTTTGAACACCCAGGGAGTACTTCTCAAGGGCCGGGAAGTTGTAGATCGCGCGAAAGAGAGCCAGGCGCGCTCTGTCGTCGGACGGAGACAGCGGCAACACTTCGATGGTATTCACTACGTGGTCGACTCCCTCGATGTGCTTGATGGCGCCTTCAGCGTCTGACTTGAGCGACGGGCGGCTCACCTGGCCGAGCAGGGTAACGGTGCCGCCCTGGACCTGGAATGCGATGTTGTCGAAGACACCGAAATACGGGAGCATCAGCAGTTCATGACGCACCTCCCGTTGAATGCGTATCTCGGCGGGATTGACGGGCTCAACCTGGCCCAAAGCGAACGCGGTTAAGGCAAGGACGAGCGACAGAACGACCAGAACTCTCAGATTGCGATTCATGGCTGCTCCTTTGGGGCAAAGGTAGTTTGTTGAATCGATCTATTTGACTCCGGACCGACCAGACAGGTTGTCATCTCCTGAGCCACGATTTTGCATACCGAGACGGATCGCGCAGATTTGGGATGGGCTCAATGCCGCCAGGTGAGTTGACGATCACTAAGGGGAGGGTGTCTGGAAGCGGACCGCTGGCGCCGGGGAGCGCGCCGGAGTCCGTCGGGAAGCATTCCGGCGGCGGCGTACAGACGCAATAATGCCGGGCGCCGAAGCGCCCGGCATCGGGTTGGAAGTGAAACCGCTCAGCCTAATCTTCTGGGAGGAACGGCGCGATGAAACTCGCTCCGGCAGGGGTGCCCACGCCGGTGACGTTGTCCCATCCGGGACCGGTCGTCAGCGAGGAATCGGTGCCGAAGGTCACCGTGTAGAAATAGCCGCCGCCCGCGTTCCAGATTGACTCCCAGAAGTACTCCGCGCTCTGGTAGGGTTGTGCCAGATCCCACTGCGAATACGCGGTCGGAACACCGTTGTAGAAGATGGTTCCATGCGCGTTGGCGCCGGAGCTGACCGGCTTCACATCGTTGAAGGAGCCCGGGAAGAGGTTGCTTTCTTCATACAGTATGGGCGCAGCATTGCCCAGATTGACGGTGGGTAAATCATAATCCGAGGCCACCGCCTGCGCCACTTCAGACCATACGGCGGAGAACATCGGGCAGGAGAGGCTGGTGCCGCCGAACACATAGACGTACTGCGGATCGCCGACCACGCCATCGGAAGTCCAGACAATCTCGACTCCCGTAAACGGATCGGCATCCATGGCCACGTCAGGCTGCTGCCTCCATGTGTTGCTCAGGTAGGCGGTTTGCCACGCAGGCGCGGGGGTCACCAAGCTGGTTCCACCGCCGCCCCCGTACTGGAAGCCAAAGTTATAAGGAGGAGCGTAGTTGAGCCATGTCGCGTTCGTGCCCCAGCCGTTCTCCCACTTGTAGGAGCCGTTGCTGGCAATCGCCAGGCTGGTGCCGCCAACCGAGGTCACGTTTTGCATTCCAGCCGGGAAGCTGACATCGGGGTAGAGGTCATCGCCAAGCGTAACGTAGTCCCCGCTGTCGCCGGAGGAGTAGTTGTTGGACACGCCGAAAACCTGGTCGGCAATGTAGTTGACATAGGCCTGCCAATCGTAATCCGCAGTGTCCCCGTAATAGTCGACCAACAGCCACTCGGGAAAACCGAAGCTGTGGCTCGCCGAAGGTGGCGCAATGTTCTCCGCAACCCACAGGTCAATGTTCGCAAGGTCGCTGAAGTTGGCCGTCGGAGACACCACCAGATCGATGGTCGCGCCCGGAGCCATGGCGTGGGCCCACTCCACGTCAAGCGTTACCTCATCTTCCCAACCGCACTGAACCCCATTGCTGACCACGCAATCGGGTGTGCCGCCGGTGGGGTTGTAGATGACGTTGAGATTAATGGGCGGCAGTCCGTTGATGGAATCGAAGGTCGCCACGTCCTCAGGTATCGTGTAAGAGCCGTAGGCATCGACAATCACGATCGTCTGGCCGGCGCCATTCAACCCGGAATTGATGACCGTATCGAACCCGTAGGCGTGCTGTACATTGGCAGGATCGTAGCCGCAGGTGGTGTAGCCGTTCCCGCTATAAATCGCCTCCAGGCCCGTGCCGTACAGGTACAGGGGTGAAGACGCCTCAAAACAATCGGAGGGGAAAAACAACCCATTTTTGTGGCCCTTCACCGCGATGCCGGGGAGCGGCTTGCCAGTCTTGGGGTTGGTCTGCCGCACCAGGTGCGTGGCTGCCTTGACGGTCGAGAATCCGGTTACTTTGTTTACCAGGGTGCTCAACTGCGGGGGGATGGTTGGCGTGGCGAGCGGCAGGTTGAACGTCTTGCCCTGGCTCTGGTAGACGCCCACCTGGGTGCCAAACACTTTCTCAAGGTTCGCTACGCTCCCCGTAGCCCGGACCACCAGATTGAACTTGTCAACGTAGGTAATGGTCAAGCCCTGACTGGTGAGATAGTTCTGTACCGCCTTTGAAGACGCCGCCGGCGGAGCAAACTGGGCCGCAAACTGGGCGGGAGTGACGAACTTGCGGTATTGCGCCGAGCTGGGGTCGTGAATCTGCGCCACAAGGGCATCGAGCGCGGCCTGGTTGGGCAGTGTAAGGAAAACCGACACGTTCATGTTCTTGTTGGGATTTTCAAGACCCATGTACTGCAGATTGGGCTTGGTTTGAGCAGATGCCGAGGTCGCCATAACCATCGACACGACCAGGAGCGCGAATGCGGATGCGCCCAGTCTCATCTTTGTTGCTGATCTTTTCATTTCTAACCTCCCCTTCCTGGTGGATGCAGACGGGTTGAGAGAGAACAAAGCTTACGCAACGCAGTGACCGCTCAACCCTGCGGGTGAGCGGTCAAAACGGAATCTCTGAAAAGCGGAATCTCTGAGTAGATGCAACTCCAGGGCTGGCAAACCAGGCGGTCATTCCGATCCCACAGTCCTCGGAGGCAGGTTTTTGCCGCCGGGGTTGGAGGTGGAGTACGGGCCGCCTTGAAGAGGCTCAGTCGTCAGGGTATGCATCGTCCGATTCCGCTTTAGGCGCGGATCTTGCGACGAAGAGCCCCTGCCACACTCAGCAGGCCAGTCCCCAGAAGCAACAGGGTCGAAGGCTCAGGCGTGACCGTTTCGGTTATCGTTGTCTCCCCCAACCGAACGTTGTACTCCGAGGTCTGCGAAGCAAAGATGGTCCAGACGTCGGAGTTGAAAGTGCCTGTAAACTCCGCGGACCAGGGATTGGGTCCAGGCCCTGTCCAGCAGGTATCGAATTCAACGCACTGCCCGATCAGGTAAAAACCGTCGGTCACGCTACCTGCGAAGAGGTCGACACCGGCCGAGGTGGAGACCACGCTATTGCCGAAGGTTCCGGCAATGGTGAGGGTTCCCGTACCGGGATAGAGGTTGAAAGTTCCCACCGTGTAGGCCGGGAACGGGCCGGGATCGAAGTAAGTGTCTCCGTTGAATTCAGGAAGCGTGGTGACGTAGGTGTTGGCGTAGGCCGTCGAGGCGAAGCCCAATGTGAAGAGAGCAGCGACTGCGAGCAACAGCTTCTTCATGATCGATTCTCCTGAGAGGGTGTTTTAGATAGAGATTTCGCGGCCCAAAGGGAAGACGGCAGACCACCGCCTGCTAAACCTTGTGCAATTTTGGAACCAGTTTTCCCTTGCAGACGAATTTGGGTGTGGCAAGGCGTATCTCGCTGAATTTACAGACTGGAATAGACCCTTCCCAGGAGATGGCAGTCTCTCGGGACGTGAACATTGTGTTGGATATTTGCATATGAGTGGAAAATGATTTCCCATCAAGATCGCCTGCGAGGTTGTGAAGGGTCCGGCTTCGCGGATACCTGTCCCGATCGCCAGTAAAACACTCGCAAAGAGTTGATTGTTTTGAGTTACCTCATTAACTGGTCAGTATTTGCCAGCTCTCATGGGCACAGATGCAGCCAAAACGCCATAGAAGACCTGCCGTATGAGCAGATGAAGACATCTTGCGGGATGGAAGTCGATCTGGAGAATTGACCACCGCGCAAAGTCGGTCGGCCATCGAAACTACAAGCAGAATTCAGATCGGCTTAGGAACTCACGTAAGGAATTCCACTGCCTGCAGGGCGCCGTTTTCCTGAGGAAAACGGCACTTGAGAGCATCGACTCCCCCCTACACCAATTCCTAATCCGGCATCGTCCGGCGAGGGCGGTTCAGTCACCACTGAGTCATTGGGTTGACCCCGGTGAGGATTTATAGCATAAGCTGTTTGTTTTGTTGGCGTCCCCGACGGGATTTGAACCCGTGTTATCGCCGTGAAAGGGATATAAGTAGGGGTTGCATCGCTGGACTACGTTGGAAGCATCGTTGGTGAAATCGTCAATAAATACGCAGTGTTTGCGACGTTTTGATCCTCCATTTGTTCGCCAGAATTCCCTTGCAATCGGGACGGTCTATGACGTACACTTGACGTACGCCACACCCCCCACCACCCCGGCGAAGGAGACTCCCCCCATGCCGCGCACAGCAAACAATCCGCGCATCGTAAACCGCACAGTCAGAGCAAAATTGCCGCAACGTCGTGACCCGTACTGGCATTTGATCGCAGAGGGCCAGCATCTCGGATACAGGAAGGGCGCAACCGGCGGAACATGGATTGCCCGCATTTACGACACGGGCCGGGGCCGTCGTTTTGAATCGTTGGGCGCTGCCGATGACGTGATTGATGCGGATGGCCGTAGCGTTCTTTCGTTCCAACAGGCGCAGGAAAAGGCTCGCGTTTGGTTCGGCCAACTGGCACAGATTGAATCGGGCGAAGTGCATGGAGGGTCATACACAGTCACGCAAGCAATGGCCGATTACGTTGCCAATCTGGAGCGGGTCAAACGCAAGTCGCAATACCGTACAAATGCCCTTATCAAGGCGCACATTTTGCCGACGTTGGGGCACATCGAACTTGCCAAGCTGACGCATGGGAAGGTCAAGACGTGGCGGGATGGTCTCGCAGAGATGGCCCCACGGGTCCGAACTCGCGTAGGGAAGGCGCAAAAATTCCGCACTATCGACGCAGACAGCGCAGATGCGATGCGTAAGCGTCAAGCGACGGCCAATCGCATTTTGACGGTCCTCAAGGCCGCGTTGAACTTTGCCCATGAGGAAAGGCGCGTTGCCAGCAAAGCCGCATGGGAAGCCGTCAAGCCATTCAAGAAAGTTGACGTGCCAAAGGTGCGATTCTTGACGGCGGATGAAGTGACGGAGTTGGTTGCAAAGTGCGAGCCTGATTTTCAATTACTGGTCAAGGGCGCGTTGCTCACGGGTTGCCGGTATGGTGAACTTTGCCGGATGACCGCCACTGACTTCAAGGATGGGCAGGTATACGTTGCCGAGAGCAAGAACGGCGAAGCGCGTTACGTTGATTTGAACGATGCTGGTATTGAGTTCTTCGCAGAGTTGAGCGAAGGCCGCAAGCCAAAAGAAAGGCTGTTTGCCAAAGCGAACGGCATACAGTGGCAAACGTCTGAGCAATTCCGGCCCATGAATGCAGCGTGTGAAGCTGCGAAGGTTGAGGGCGTTACGTTCCACATTCTCAGGCACACATACGCCAGTCACGCGCTCATGGCCGGTATGACCATCGAAGTCTTAGCGCAACAGTTGGGACACAAGGATACGCGCATAACGATGCGCCATTACGCGCACCTTTGCCCGACATTCAAACAGGAATCCGTCAGACGCAATGCGCCGTCCTTTGGCTTTGGAAGCGCGTCTGAGCCTTCGGACAGCCCTACCCATGCCGAGAGTGCCAGCGAACGCAGGACGGGCCGAATCCTGCCCATGCCGAAGGCAAAGGCGAGCTAACGCTTCTCCCATTTCACATGAATTTCTCTCGCCCATGTCTGGGCAAGCAATCCGTACCGGCAAGCGTCCGCCGCGTGGTCTGGCCCGGTCGAGTCCAAGTCTTCAACGCGCTTCGGATCGCGTGATAGTGTCGGCACAGTGGCCCACCAGTAGGCACAGCGACGCGAGATGTACAGGCCAGGTACATCGGGCTTGCCAGCGTCAGCTAGAAGCCGTTTCATGCGTTGCCAGCCGGTCACACGTCCTGCCTTCTTCGCCGGGTTGAAGAACACGCCAGCAAGTCGGAATTCATCGGCTATGCTGCCCGCTCCACTGCCAGCATTGGCAAAGATCGCATCGTCAGCGACACCATACGGCGCAACCTTCCAACGCTCGCAAAGGTCACGCCGGATCGCTTCGCCTAAGACGCTCGCATTCCAGCCCAACCCCACGTTTAGATTCTCGCGTTTCACCGTTGCGAGTTCGTCAACCAACACGATTGAATCCCGTGGGAAGTATCGCTCCCCTATCGTTGCGCCGGGTGACTTGGCACAGATGTACGTTACGCTTGGCGCTGTGCTTCCGAAGTCGTGTGCAAGGTACGTTTCCCATCCATCGGGGATGTTTTCCCACGGGTCAACTGCGTTACGATCCTCCGATAGACAGCTTGCGAAATAGGCGCCTCTGACAACGCTCCAATCGCCGTCAGTCCATGCGCGTAGCAACTCAGGATCGTCAGCACACGCCGCGCCCAACTGTTCGACATACTGATCGCGGTCAATGAACGTGTTGCCGTCCAAAGTAGACGGTGCGTATATCCATTGCCGCTTTGACTTCGATTCGTAGAATGGTTCCCACGGCGCGGCCTTGAACACATACCGCGCTGCAAGCCAATGATGACCAACCCCGCCCGGATTGGCTGCAATCAAACAGCGAATGGGAATGTCTTTGGACCCGCGCAAGTTGCTTCGCATCATGTCCAGCAACGACGGGTCCGGGTACTGTCCAGCTTCGTCAACGATTAGCAGCGTGAATGAACGTCCCTGATACTTCGCATAATCAGCGTGTGATTCAAGCTGTCCAAGTTCGATGTACGCGCCGTTGGGCAAACGCCAGACGTGTTCTGTAGCGTTGTACTTAGCCGCTGTGCCGTAAACCATGCCGAACACTTCGCGGGTGACAAGTTCAAAGTCTGCGAGTCCCTTATAGGTGCGTCTCAAGTACAGGATTCGTGCGCGTTGCTGGTATTGCTCTGCATGGCGCAACGCAACGAAGGCGAGTGCATACGACTTCCCACCACCACGCCCACCACCTAGAAAGCAGTCCCATTGCTCAGGAACGCTCAACAGAGAGTGTTGGAAGCCATTTAGTTGAATCGTTTGCGTTGCCATCTATCACCTTCACGTTTGCAGCTTTCGCAAGTGCGAATTGTTCGGCGGTAAGTGCGCCCGGTAGATTGAACGTAATTGCAACCTTGTTCGCGTTGTCGCTCTGATCGCCCTCACGATAGCCATGCCGTGCCTTCAAAAGGAACATTGCTGCCGCTGCGTTACCCTTATCTACGGCTTGCACATACAGCGCGTTATGCAGTGCATGGCGTTCTTTCTCGCGTCCGGCTTTGAACGCTTGACGCAGCGCCGGGTAGTCTTCCAACCATCGGGCAAGCAATTCGTCACCGATGTTGAAATGGGTAGCAATCCCTACTACGCTACAGCCCGTTGCGGCAAGCGTTTCAATCTCAGACGCGGCATTGTTCGGCGGATTCTTGCGTGGTGCGGCCATTGTGATCCTCGAAAAAATGACTGGGCGAGTATGGCGTACACGCCCAGTCGAATACACGCGGAGCCTATGCGTGTGGAAGCATGGTCAGCTTACTTTGTGAGCAAGAACGCGAAGGGGCAAGCCTTGCGACTCACGGAAACGCGGGTCCAATGGGAAGCTGTAGCAAGGTCACTAAGCGACGGTGAATCATTCGCCAGTGTGCCGTCCGTCCAACTCCACCCCAAAGGTGCGATTGCAAGATTGTGCCTTGTCCAGAGTTGAGTAATGCCCCCGCCCATTCCGGCAGATGGAATACGAAACAACTCCGTTCCATAGCCTGTACGCGGTTCAACGAAGCCGAAGCCAACAGCGCCGTAGCCAAACAACACCGTGACGTATTTGATTACGCCGCTGATGTTGCTGTACCACAATCCATCGTCAATTACGACGGCCAATCCTCTGAATGTCTTGATTGGCAAACCTTCGCTCTGAGGAATGAATTGGATAAGATCGTTGGCGAGTGCTTCCGCGTACACGGCACTGTGCATCGCAATGCACTTCACATCTTCCAAGCGGTCGCCAAGCGTAGCAGCAGCGGTAATCACCGCTTGCGCGGAGAATCCCGGCGTTCCGGTAGCGGTAACATCGACAACCATATCGCTACTGTTGTTGGCTACGTTGGCAGCAAGAATGCCGTTCAGCGAAGCAATGAGACGCGCCGAAAGCTGACGATCCCAGTAGGCTTGCACACGGGCTTGAATGCGCTGCAAAGGATCGCTTCCGCTGAGTTCAGCCGCGAGATTTGCAACAGACCATCCTTGATTGGCAAACGTCTTGCGGACAACTTGCGGATAGGCACTCAGTTTGAGAGTGGTTGCAAGCGACGTTGCCGAGTCGTTCGAGTAGTTCGGTTCGTTCTCTCCGTCGTCTCCCCATGTGGGAACGGTGAAAGACATTGCACCGGCACTCAACTGCTCTTCGATAACGCCATTGCGAAGAGCAACGCCAGATTGGTAGAAGGCTGTGGCGACAAAGGAATTCTCAACTTGATAAGCTGTGAACTCTGCGGGTACTACTACGTCAGTAATGCTTACATTTGCCATGTGGCACACTCCGATTCAACGTGAATTTGACTGCGTTTGAATCGAGTCATGGCGACTGCTATAACTCGCTACGCGACTGCGTAGGGTGAAGCCTTATGGGAAGGTATCTGCCGACTGGCTCACCTTCCCATTTCGTAGTAGCACATAGCGAAGTCTTAACGCAAGCCAAGCCCTGCTACGATCTTTGGTGCCTTCTTTGTTCCAGACTCAAGAGGGCCGTTCGCGCCCGTACCGTGACCACCCGCGCCCGTGCCGGACGGCCCCGCATAGAACATAACCTGATTGAACGTCTTGGATCGTTCATCCTTCTTCCCGCCAGACAGCACAGCTTCCGACGCAAGAAACCCCCACAATCCGGCTTGCGTAAACTCAACTGGTTTGCCCTGTTTGGTCAACGCGGGTTTGCCTTCAAGATCGAAGATTGTCAGCTTGCCATCCTTGTCAGCATCAACCTTGAAATGGCGCAGGAACTCCGAGAGAAACAGCGCCGGTACAGGCGATACAAGTTCGGCCATGCGCTTCAATGGAATGCCTACAAGGGCTTCATGCCGTGCTTGCTCTGCCTCAGTTGCGCGTGTTTGCAACGCCGCGTTGCTTGCTTCCAACTCTTCAATTCTTGCCTTGAGCGAATGCTTTGCCTGTAAGAGGTCTACGTTTGCGTTACGCAGACGTGCGAGTTCATTCGCATCGGCTGTGTTCACTTCCGGGTTCTGAACTTCGGTTGCCATGATGCTCTATCCCTTCGCTTCGCTGTTGAACTTTGCCCAGTGCTTGCGAACCAGCTTTACATCCAATTTGCCTTCTTTGGTTTGACTCAAAGAACTTTCGAGAATGCGCTTCCAAAGTTGCTGTTGCTCATAGTCGAGCAAGTGCGGAAACTTCGTTGCCAGCTTGACGAAGCGGTCAGCCTCATCTACGTCCCACAGTTCATGGCTACGCGCTGCGATGGAGTAGTCCAAGACGCTTGCCGTCTTGCGTCCTGCTACCACTGCGCCGGGACCATCGCCGTATAACGGCTCATCATTATCCCCGTAAGGATTGTCACCGGCCTTGATTTGTACGTTCTTCAATGCTTCTTCAACTGCCCACTCTATAAAACTCGAAAACGTCCGGCGTTGAACCTTTGCGGCGAGTTCCGCAAGGTAGCGCAAGCGCGGATCGAATCGAACGGTCGTTACCTCTGTCCGGGTAGCCATATCTCACCTCGAAAATCAGTGTACGCGAAAAAATACTTGTAGTCAAACAGTTTCTGTGAGAAAATGTAGTCAATCGAATACGCGGACTCGTGATGGTCCGCCGTGGTTCGCCGGAGGGGTCTATGGAATCAGCAATATGGGTGCCGCTCACCGTCTCAGTCAACGACGCTATGCGTCTTAGCGGACTGGGCAGGACGTTTTTGTATGAGTGTCTAGGCGACGGGCGGATTGCCAGTGTTCGCCGGGGAAAAAGAAGGCTCGTAGTTTACGCGAGTCTGAAAGCCTTCCTCACCACTACTCAGTCAGCACTGGAAAGTGAGCCGTCATGCAACAATTTCGCGTAGCTGTTGCCACACTCTCGCAAGATATGAAGGTGCGCGTTTACTCTCCGTCGGATGGGGAGATGCTTGCCTATACGGTTGATGACGCATTCTTCACCGCACATCCAAGACGGCGCGTTGCAATCCGCGAATCGTTACCGGGCGAGTTGGAAAACGGCCATGACCTTGCAGAGGCTTGCGGCCTAAGCAAGCTGTATTCGCAACGTCCGCCGCTATGGATGATGGTCCATTCATCCGGCAATGGAACGTATCGCGTCTTTCCTGTGTATCGTGGGCAGCATTTCTTCCCCGTCGTATGCGCGTATCAAGGCACGTTCGCAAAGGTCAGCAGCGACGCAGCCGCATGGGTGCTGTTTGACGAAATGGATTTGCGCGGGGGCTGCGACATGGAAGCATGGACCGCATGGCAGGGCAAATGGATCGAAGCATACAAGCAAATCGCCATTGCACAACAGGCAGCGTTGCAATCAGGGAGAGTCAATTGATAGCACCTTCCCATGAGGACGTTGCCGCGCTGCGTTCGCAGTTGTACAGCAACGGATACAGGCCGGTTGCCGTGTACACGCAAGGCAAGCGTCCATTCGGCAACGCTTGGCAGGATCGCGCCAGACAGAATCCACCGGGAGCGGTCACAGAGCCGGTAATTGATGCGGCGTTGTCTACCGGGATTCTCTGTGACGGTTTACGGGCAATTGATATTGACGTTGACGATCCAAAGATTGCCAGCGAAGTTGAACGTCTCGCCTATGCCATTCTCGGAACCTGTCCAGCGCGTCGCCGTGCTGATAGCGCCCGTGCGTTGCTGCTGTACCGTGCTTACAGCGGTGAACCATCCAAGCGCACAATTGAAGGCACGATGGGCAGTGTCGAAGCGTTGGGCAAGGGGCAACAGTTTGTCGGTTTCGGAGTACATGAGCAAGGCCAGCCCTACACATGGGCAGTCTCGCCCGCGCCGTACAGCGTGTACGCGCTCACGGCCATTACCGAAGACGCGCTGACGGCCTTTCTAGGCGCTGTTGCTGCCTTGATAGGCTCTCAGGCCGTCCAGCCCGCGCCGGTAGCTCCCACGGGGTTTGCGGCAGTTGACCCGGCGCTAGTCACTGACACGGATCGAACCTACGCGCTCGCAGCATTGCAAGACGAATACGCAAGGCTCTGTGCGGTTACGAGTTCCCGAAACAACGCGCTCAACAATGCTGCCCATGCTCTCGGAACACTGGTAGCGAATGGATCGCTTAACGAAGCGGACGCATTCTCCGCACTCTTTGAGGCTGCTACGATGAACGGCTATACACAGAAACCGGACGGTATCAATCGCGCAACGAAGACGATTTACAGCGGCCTTACCAGTGGCAAAGCTAAACCGCGTCCATTGCCTTCGCAGACAGTTCCGGCAATCAATCCAGAATTGCGAGCAAGCATCGCAGCGAAGAATTGCAAAACGACTGTGCCGCAACCATCACCCGCGAAACGCTCCGTTGAACTGGTACGCATGGCCGAAGTGACCGAAAAGCAGATTACATGGCTTTGGAACGGTTTCGTTCCACTGGGTAAGCTGACGTTGCTTGCTGGCGCTGGCGGAACAGGCAAGTCTACGCTCGCTTTCAGCATGGCTTCCATCGTTACGACGAGGGGAGCATGGCCGGACGCGACGCGCTGCAACGTCGCTGGCAACGTGCTTATCTGGAGTTCGGAAGATGACCCGGCAGACGTGATTAAACCGCGCTTGCTTGCCATGAACGCCGATGTAAACCGCGTAGGCACCATTCGCGCTGTGAAGACAGAGACAGACGGCGATGTGCCGTTTGACCCGGCACGGGACATGGACGCACTGAGGGACGCTGCAAAGGCGATTGGCGGCGTTACGTTGCTCATCATTGATCCAATCGTCTCTGCCGTCAGTGGGGATATGCACAAAGCCAACGACGTTCGGCGTAGTCTGCAAGCTATCGTTGACTTTGCAGCGGAGATGGATTGTGCGGTAATCGGCATAACGCACTTTGCCAAGAATACGACCGGGCGCAACCCGTCAGAGCGCGTCATAGGATCGCAAGCGTTTGCGGCATTTGCTCGCATGGTGCTGGTTGCAGCGAAGGATGAGGACACGGATAATCGCGTGTTCACCCGTGCGAAGTCGAATATCTCGCTTGATGACGGCGGATTCAATTACACGATTCAAGAAGTCATATTGCCGGGTGGAATCGTCACCACGCGCATTGTGTGGGGAACGTCAATACAAGGATCGTCACGCGACATTCTAGCGACGGTCGAGAAAGGCGACAATCCAAACGATTCACAGCCGCAACGCAAAGAGGCGAAGGCTTTCTTGCATGAGGAATTGAAGGCCGGACCACGGCCAGCGCGTGAGTTGATCGAACTGGCAAAGAACCAGCTTGGCATATCGGAAAAGACGCTGCGAACGGCGCAGCATGAACTAGGGATCGTCGCCAGTAAAGCTGGTTATCAAGGCTTGTGGCTATGGTCCTTCCCATTTGCGCTCTCGCAGCCGGTGAGCGTCCCGGCCCGCTAGAGCAAAGATGGTCAGCCAAAGATGGCAAGTGGCGACAAGTGGCGTTCGATCAAAGATGCCGTATTGGTTTTTTATTACCATCTTTTAGAAATAAAGGGCTTAGGATTGCCGTCTTTGCAAACGAGAGTAGACGAAGATTCCAAAGATGGTAAGGCGGTAAGGGTAATACGAGTGTGGTCATCTTTGGAATGCGAGAACCTGCCGACGCGCAAAGGCCGGACGCTAAAAAAGTGTATTAAGTGCGGCGAGTTCGTGCGGGCGACGATATGGGAAGGTGTTGGCTACTTCGCAACTCGCTTCGTACTGCCCGTGTCAACCGTTATGACAGTCCGCACCTTGTCACCGCTCGCACTCGCCACTTGCTCAACTCTCAGGATCGCCAGTTCCGTTCCGTCTTCCAACCGTACGTCATAGAGTACGTCACCATCCGCTGTCAGATTGCTGTCCAATTGGACGCTGACCCGCGATTCGTTTTCGGCTCGTTTGCTCACGCTGACGGCCTTTACGCCGTCCGGCTGTTTGGTATCCATCGCTCACTCTCGTTTGCAGCGGAATTGACTACGCAGCAATTCTAGCAGCGTACGGCGAATATAGGGCGAATTTTGGGATTGTTTCTTTGACGGCTGCAAGTGGCTATACTTCGTCACATCGCAGCTTCAAATTGACGGAAAGGTGTGAATCGAATGGCGATTGCAAGATGCACAAAATGCGGTAGACCGAAGGCAAACAAACCCCCTCAATACGCAGACAATCCACGTCAGCCCGCTGGATTCCCAAACAGCGGTATCGTGTGCGGTTCAAAGTGGTGTGAGAATAATGCTCTGGTTTGGCTTAAGGCCGATGAGGAACAGCTTTACCAGACTGGGCAGCGCGTGTTCGATCTTCGCACGAACTCTGCAAAGGTTCGGCTCGCATAGGAATGCTCTATGACGTACGCTTGACGTATTCGGCTTGCTTCGTTTCGTTAAGTTATTGAAATGATTGGCGTCCCCGACGGGATTTGAACCCGTGTTATCGCCGTGAAAGGGCGGTGTCCTAGGCCGGGCTAGACGACGGGGACGAGTATAGAGGGCCGAAAACAGCCCTTGAATGGCCGGACGCGCCCTTTTGAAGCCTATCAACTTAGAGGGTACGTGTCAAAGCGCGCGGCCTGACTCGAGGGGCAGGCAATATCCTCTCAGATCGATCCGCTTTGTATACGAACAGCGCTTCGGCCCGCTCTTTGAGCTCCAGCCAGCCGCCATGCAGTGCCCATTGACATCGCTCAGACCCCGGCTCCATGCGGGAACGGTCGATGGCGGGAGCGCGTAGTGTCAAATCGGGGCGGAGGGGTGCGTTATCCTCTTGAGATACTCCAAATGTGGGAGCGGAGTTGGGTCGAACGTGACGCCGGTTTGTGCCGGCCTGCGCTGCCGGCTTTGGCCACAACTTTTGAGTCGGATGCGCGGGGCGCGGCGTCAGATAGCCAAACGTTTTTCAGGCATTTTCAGGCATAGGCGTGCGACGGCCCGGCGTAGGACGGAGCGCGTGCCCGGCAAGCGCAGCACGAGCACAACTCATTGCCGACCTATTACAGCGAACAGCCCGGAGTCGCCGGGCGATATGAATCTCTTAACAGTCTCAAGAACAGGCAGGGGATAATTGAGTGGAAATGAGAACGCGTATCTATAAGGCAGGCTGGTTGATCGTTTTGTGCGTGGCCCTGGCTGGATGCCAGAAGAAGGCGCCCGCGCCGGCAGCAGGGGCAGGCATGCAGGCGCTGCCGGTGCAGACCTACGCGGTTCAATTGCAACCCGTGCCCGAGAGCAGCGAGTACGTGGCCACCATCAAATCGCGCCGCTCGGCCACCATCATGCCGCAGGTCAGCGGGATCCTGACCGCCATTAACGTTACCTCAGGCGAGCAGGTGGATGCGGGCCAGTTGCTGATGACCATCGATCCCCGCCAGCAACAGGCCACGGTGGACTCGCAGCGCGCCACTGAGCGGCAGAAGAAGGCGGTCTACGACTACAACGTGATCGAACTGGAGCGGCAGCGCAAGCTGTTCGAGGCGGGGGTCACCAGCCGCGAGCTTTACGACCAGGAGCAGCAGGCCTACCAGAACTCCAAGGCCGATTACGAGTCGGCGGTTGAATCGCGCAAGACGCAGGAGCAGTTGCTCAACTACTACACCATTCGCGCGCCATTTGACGGAATCGTGGGCGACATACCGGTTCACGTGGGCGACTACGTTGTCACAGGCGGCACGCCCACCGTGCTCACCACGGTAGACGAGTTCAAGAACCTCGAAGCCTACGTCTACATTCCTACCGAGCGGGCCAACGAGATTCGCAGCGGCCTTGAGGTGGACGTGGAAGATACCAACGGCAAGTTGCTGCAGAAATCGAGCATCGATTTCGTCTCGCCGCAGGTGGACTCAACGCTGCAGGGCATCCTGGCGAAGGCGCCGGTGATTCCCACGCCCGAGATTCTGCGCAACATGCAGATGGTGAAGGCAAAGGTCATCTGGAAGATCTCGCCGATGGCGGTCGTCCCGGTGCTGGCCGTCACCCGCCAGGGCGTGCAGAGTTTTGTGTACTTGGTAAAACAGGATCACGGACATTTCACGGCCGTGCAGGTTCCGGTCACGCTGGGCGACACCGTGGGCAATGCCTATTCGATCACCTCGGGGCTGAGCGCGGGCGACAAGGTGATCGTGTCGGGCACCCAATTCCTGGTTAATGGGATGCCGGTGATGCCGCTGGGCGGCTGAGCCAGGTTCGAGCCGCTTTTCGGCCGGCGGTTTGCCCGTGCGTCTTAAGAACGAAGAGCTTCGACCTGTCGCGGAGAAAGCGAAAGGCTCATAGCTAAAGGCTCAAGAGGGAAAGAGAGCATACCTTGTTTGTCGATTTCTTTATTCACAGGCCGGTATTCGCAACGGTTTGCGCACTGCTCATCATCTTGGCCGGCGCCATCTGCATTCCCACCCTGCCGGTTGCCATGTACCCTACGCTGGCGCCGCCAACGGTGACCGTAACCGCGACCTATATTGGCGCCGACGCCGAAACGGTGGAGAAGGCCGTCACGATTCCACTCGAGGAGTCGATCAACGGTGTCGAGGGCATGCGCTACATCAGATCCTCAAGCACCAGCAGCGGCGTATGCACAATTACAGTCACCTTCAATACCGGATACGACCTCGACATCGCGGCTGTGGACGTGCAGAATCGCGTAGCCAGCGCCCAGGGCCGACTGCCGGGCGAGGTGATCTCGACTGGCATCACCATAACCAAGGTCAACACCAATTTTGTCTTCGGCGCGGGAGCTTTTTCGCGTGACGGCCGCTATTCCGACGAGTTCATCTCAAACTACCTGGACATTTACGTTAAGGACGCGCTCAAGCGTGTGCCCGGCGTGGGCGACGTAATGATCTTTGACGAGCGCAAGTATGCCATGCGCGTGTGGCTCGATCCGGTCAAGCTGGCGGCGCGCAGTCTGACCGCGACCGATGTCGTGAATGCCCTGAGCGAGCAAAATGTCGAGATTCCCGCCGGCCAACTCGGCCAGCCTCCGGCGGACGCGGAACAACAGTTCCAGATTCCGGTGCGTGTGGTGGGCCGGCTCACCAGTCCTGAAGAATTCGACAACCTGATCGTCAAGAATTCCTCCAACGGCCTTGTGCTGCTCAAGGACGTGGGACACGCCGAGGTGGGCGCCGAAGACTACAACTCCGGGCTCAAGTATTCCGGTCACTATGCCGAGGGCTTCGGTGTGATTCAGCTCTCCAACGCCAATGCACTCGACGTGGACCGGAGAACCAAAGCCGAGCTCCAGCGACTCTCCAAGTCTTTCCCGCCGGGCCTCGAATACGCGATCGCCTTCGACTCGACGACCGCGGTCGGTGAGTCGATCCGCGAGGTTCTCTACACCCTCGGTGAAGCCGTCATCATCGTTATCGCGGTCATCTTTCTCTTCCTGCTCGACTGGCGCGCCACCATCATCCCCGCGGTCACCATCCCCGTGTCTCTGATCGGCACATTTGCGTTCATCAAGGCCTTCGGCTTCAGCATCAACTCGCTTACGCTTTTCGGAATCACGCTGGCCACCGGCCTGGTGGTCGACGACGCCATTGTGGTGATTGAGAACGTGCAGCGCCACCTTCACCTCGAGCACTCCGATCCTCACGAAGCCACATCGCGGGCCATGGGTGAGGTCACGAGCGCCGTTATCGCTACGTCGCTGGTGCTGGTTGCCGTGTTTGTGCCGGTTTCGTTCTTCCCCGGCACTACCGGAATTCTCTATCGCCAGTTCTCGCTCACCATCGCCTTTTCCATCGCCATCTCGGCATTCAATGCGCTTACGCTCTCGCCGGCGCTCTCGGCCATCTTCCTGCGTGGCGAAGAAGCGCGAACGCATCAGCTTGACTTTCTTCATATCGGTTTCATCTCGCGGGCCTTCGCGGCATTTATTCGCGGCGCCGACGAACTTATTTGGTGGCTCTCGGGCACTTACGCGCGCATCGTTCACGTCGCGCTCAAGTTGCGCTATGCGCTGTTGGTGCTCTTCTTCGTGGGACTGGGTGCGACGGTGTGGATTTATCGAACGGTTCCCACTGGCTTCATTCCCCAGGAAGATCAGGGTTACCTGATGGTGGTCGTGCAGGCGCCGCCCGGTTCGTCGCTTGCATACACGACGGCGCTGGAGGACAAAGGCGCGGCCATTATTGCCCAGAATCCTGACGTGGGCGGCCTCTTCGAAATCGTGGGATTCAACTTTTCGGGCGGCTCATCCAACGCGGGCCTGATGTTTGTGAACACGCTGCCGAGCGGGCGCCCGCGCGGCAAGGGCCACAGCACCGCCGACATTCTGCGCGACATCGCGCCCAAGCTGCAGCAGCTTATGTTCATGCCCAATGGCGGCATCGTTCAGGCCTTCGAGCCTCCGGCCGTGCAGGGAGTGGGCAGCTACGGCGGTTTCCAGTTCATGCTGCAGGACCAGGGCGGCAACACCCTCACCGATCTGGACCACGTGGCTCACCAGATGGTCGCGGCCAGCCGAGCAGCGCCTGCGCTCACCAACCTCATCACCACATTTTCGGCCAACGATCCCCAGGTGCTGGTGCACATCGATCGCGACAAGGCCAAGGCGATGGGCATCCCCGTTTCTCAAATCTCGACCACGCTGAACGTGTTTATGGGTTCTGAGTACATCAACGACTTCGACTACAACAATCGCACCTATCGCGTCTATGTGCAGGCCGACCAGCCGTTCCGCATGAAGAGCAGCGACCTGCACAACTACTATGTGCGATCTGACTCAGGCCAGATGGTTCCGCTCGACAACCTGGTGACCGTGATGAATACGTCGGGTCCGCCGGTCATCAACCACTACAACCTATTCCGCTCGGTCGAGATCGACGGATCGCCCGCGCGGGGTTTCAGCTCAGGCCAGGCGCTCACAGCCATGGATCAGCTCGCCTCGAAGAGCGTGATGCCGGGCATGACCTACCAATGGTCCGGCCTCACGCTCGATGAGATCGAATCGGCCGGCAAGGCGGTGCTCATCTTTGCGTTGGGCATTGTGGTTGTGTACCTCACCCTCTCGGCCCAGTACGAGAGCTTTGCCCTGCCCTTCATCATCCTGCTCGCCGTACCCATGGCAGTGCTGGGCGCGCTGGGCCTGATAATGCTGCGCCACTTTGCCAACGATGTCTATTGCCAGATCGGACTGGTGATGCTGATCGGCCTCTCGGCCAAGAATTCGATTCTGATTGTCGAATTCGCCGAACAGCTTCGGCGCAAGGGCCGCTCGATTGAAGAAGCCGCAGTCGAGGCTGCAGAACTGCGCCTGCGGCCGATCCTGATGACCTCGTTCGCGTTCATCCTCGGAGTGCTGCCGCTGGTCTTCGCCACCGGCGCCGGCTCGCTTGGACGTCAATCGGTAGGCACTACAATCGTCGGCGGCATGTTGCTGTCGACAGTGCTCAACCTGATCTTCATCCCCGTGCTCTACGTGATTCTGAGCCAAGTGTTGAAGCGCAAGGTTGCCAAGATCGGGGCTGCGCCGGAGGGCGAGGCGACCGCACACTAGACGATTCGGCCGGCGCGCTCGCGCCGGCCTGCTTTCCTTGAACTTGACGGCGCTCCACGCTGCCCTACTGCTCGTCCCGGTGCGCAATCACATAATCCTTGATGCGCTCGTAGACTCCGCTGGTGACGATGCCGTATTCCACCAGGTCCTGCTTGGTGCGGTACGGGCGGTACTTTACGATCCGCGCGGCCCACGTACGGGTCATACCCGGCGCCTTCATGAGCTGGTCGAGGCTGGCATGATTGATGTCGATGCGCGCCTCTGGCGGCGGGGCAGTCGCAGATGTCTTCGGCGCTCCATTCGTGTCCCGATCCTGGTTTTGCGCCATCCCGGACAGGCATACTGCCAGAATTGCAGCCGCCAAAGCCGTAACTCGCATTCCTGTGCGCACCGCTCCATTCTCCACTTGATCGAGTGGCGGCGGCAAGACGGGTCACAACCGGCTGGATGTGTTCCCTGTCACTTAGACCCCAGCCGAGCGAGTGCTAGCATGATCCGTCTCGCAAGCCATGCTCCGCAGGTTGACGTCGCGGCTGGCTCAGGAAAGAAGGCCTTTCGATGTCCAATACGCGCAGGGATTTTTTGCAGTCCAGCGCCGCTCTTGCCGTCGGCATGATGGGCGGAGCGGCAACCTCCCTGGCAGCCGAGCAGGCCGCCGCAGCTCAAGCGCCCCAAAGCGCCCCATCGCCGGTCCCCGCCGCTCCAGTCCAGTCTGCTCTAGTCCAAGCTGCTCCTGTCCAGGTGCCGAAGATGAAGTTCGGCAACGCAGAAATCGGCCGTCTGGTTCTCGGCGTCAATCCCTTGTACGGATTCAGCCACTACAACAACAACTTCAGCGGCGCCATGCGCGAGTGGTACACGCCCGACCGCGTCTGCGAGGTTCTGCACCGCGCCAGCAGATTCGGCATTAATGCCTTCAACTACGTTCATGTGGACCGCGCCCAGAGCGACTGGGAGTGTTTCCTGTCCGAGGGCGGAAACATGCACCTCATAATCCAGGTGATGGCGCGCGACGACGCGGCCTTTCTGGTTCAGAATTTCAAGCCGCTGGCCCTGCAGCGGCGCGGAGAAGAGGTCGACAAAGCTTTCCAGACCGGAACCATGGCTGCCGAAAGGGAATGGTGTAAACGCGCGCGCGATCTGGGCGTGCTGGTCGGCGTGGGCACCCACAAGCCGGAGGTCATCGAGCTGGTCGAAGAGCAGGGATGGGACATCGACTTCTACTCCGGCTGCGTCTACAACCGCACCCGCACTGAGGCCGAGTGGAAGCAGGCTCTCAACGGGGAGATCATGGAAATGCCCCGTGACATCTATATGCAGAGCGATCCGGCGCGCATGTACAAGGTGATGCGCCAAACCTCGAAGACCTGTTTCGCCTTCAAGATTCTGGCCGCCGGACGCATCGAAGGCGATGGCGTCGCACAGGCCTTCCGCACGGCGTTCTCCAGCATCAAGCCGCACGACGGCGTGTATGTTGGCATGTTCCCCAGAGGCAAGGACGAGATCAGGGAAAACGCTGAAATCGTGCACAGCATCCTGACTGCAGCCTGAGCCACAGGGCAACCGCATGAAGGTCTGAGTTTGTCACCCATGAACGTCTGAATTTGCCGGCGACGGCCGCTTATCAGTGCGCAGTAGGCGCAAAGGTTGTTAGCCCCGCGCCTCGGCGTGGGGAAAGCCGATCCTCAAACCTCCGCCAGCCCCGTCGGGGCGACGGAAAACGTCGTGCAAGTTTGGAATCAGGCAGAGGAAGCTGCTCATGCGATTCCCCTGACATGAGCCAGTTGACACCGCCAGGGATTTCCCTTACGTTTTAAACAGATGCAGGACCACCGCCATCACGGTCACCACCATCATCATGGGACCCCCATGCCGGCGGACTGCCATGGCCTGAGCTAACCTGGCCAGAGAGATCAGAAAGAATCACCCAGCCCGCCGGCGACCAACGCAGGCGGGCTTTTTATCGCCCCAAATCCAAACCAAGGAAAAAAGTGTGGAACGCATTGACTTTGAAAAGATGGATGGCCTCGTGCCGGGAATCGTGCAGGACGCGAAGACCGGCGAGGTGCTGATGCTGGGATTTCTGAATCCCTTGAGCTACGCGAAAACACTTGAAACCGGCTTCGTGACTTTCTGGAGCCGCACCCGCCAGAAGCTGTGGATGAAGGGCGAAACCAGCGGCAATCGCCTTAAAATCGTCTCCGTCTCGACCGACTGCGACAACGACACGCTGCTCTTCCGCGTGGAGGTTGAAGGCGACGGCCTGGTTTGCCACGAAGGCACGGTAAGCTGTTTTACCCGGCCCATCGAAACCAGCAAGGAGGCGGCACGTGGCTGACAAACTTCGTCTCGGCATTCCCAAGGGCAGTTTGCAGGATGCAACCATCGCCCTCTTCAAGCGCGCAGGCTGGAACATCTACGCCGACGGCCGTTCCTACTTCCCTTCAATCGACGACAAAGAAATTGAGTGCATGCTCATCCGCGCGCAGGAGATGGCGCGCTACGTTGAGCACGGCGTTCTCGACGCAGGCCTGACGGGTATCGATTGGGTGGTGGAAAGCGGTCTCGACGTTGAAAGCGTGACCACGCTGACCTACGCCAAACAGAGCCGGCGCAAGGTGCGCTGGGTTCTGGCCGTGCCCGAGTCGAGCAGCTATGAGAGGGCCGAAGACCTTGAAGGCAAGATCATTGCCACCGAGCTCGTCGAGACCAGCAAGCGCTACTTCGCGTCGAAGGGCGTCAACGTCAAGGTCGAATTCAGTTGGGGCGCCACCGAGGTGAAACCGCCCATGCTGGCCGACGCCATCGTGGAAGTGACGGAGACGGGCAGCTCGCTGAAGGCAAATCATTTAAAGATCATCGACACCGTGATGGAAAGCGAAACTCACCTGATTGCAAGTAAGGCCACGCTGGCTAACGATTGGAAGAAGCAGAAAATCGACCAGATTGCCACCATGCTGCGCGGCGCAATTGACGCACAATCGCAGGTGGGGCTCATGCTCAACGTCAAACGCTTGGATCTCGACGCGGTGCTGGCCGTTCTGCCGGCGTTGAATTCGCCCACCATTTCGCAGTTGAGCAACCCAGAGTGGGTCGCAGTGAACACCATAGTGGAAGAAAGCGTGGCCCGCGATGTAATTCCGCGTCTGAAGGCCGCAGGCGGCGCAGGCATTGTGGAGTATCCGCTCAACAAGGTTGTGCTGTAGCAACATCGGAGGGAGCAGGGGCCTTCAGGCCCCTGAATCGAGCTCCGGCAAAGTTGTGTCTTAGCAACAGCGGAGGGAGCAGGGGCCTTCAGGCCCGGAAAAGCGAAGGCGGGAGCCCCATCCTGACCGAGGCTTCTCGAAGAGAAGAAAAGGTTAGGGTGGGAAAGCACAGAGATTTGGGTGTCGTATCAGGGCATGGCTTTAGCCGTGCCGAGTGGGCGCTCCCTTTAAATTGAAATGTGCGGGCTTTAGCCCGCGCCTGAACAGGCCAAGGGCGAACCATGAAACTCATCCGAACCAAAGGCCGCGGCACACAGAATGCATCGGCGATTCTCGCCGCTCTCGAGACTCGCGGCGGCGCCTCGCTCGGCAAAGTGATGCCGGCCGTCGAGCGCATCGTCGCCGCCGTGCGCAAGGGCGGAGACCGCGCGATCTTGCGCTACGCCGCGCAGTTCGACGGCCTCGCCGGCCCGGCTGCTCTGCGCGTGACGCGGGAAGAGATGGCCGAAGCGTGGGTGGCTCTCGATCCTGCGCTGCGCGATGCGATCGCGACTGCTTCCACGCAGATTCGAGAATTCGCCCGGTACCAACTGCCGGAATCGTTCAGCGCATCAACTATTGACGGCCTCACCACCGGCCAACTCGTTCGCTCGCTCGCAGCCGTGGGCTGCTACGTTCCCAGCGGCCGTCATCCGCTGCCTTCAACGCTGCTCATGACCGCCATCCCCGCGCAAGTGGCAGGTGTCCCGCGCATCGCGGTTGTCTCGCCCAGGCCGGCACCTGAGACGCTGGCCGCAGCGCACCACCTCGGCATCACTGAGTTCTACCGCGTGGGCGGCGCGCACGCGATTGCCGCGCTCGCCTACGGCACTGCAACCATTCCTCGCGTAGACAAGATCGTCGGCCCCGGCAATCTCTACGTCACCGCAGCAAAAAAGCTCGTCGCCTTCGACTGCGCCATCGACATGCTTGCCGGCCCCACTGAGATTGTCGTCACCAGCGATCGCGGCGTCGCGACCGATATCGCCGCTGACCTTGTCGCGCAGGCCGAGCACGATCCCGAGGCGCTGGCAATTTTCATCACCACGCGCGATGATCTTGCCCGCGAGGTGATCGCCGAGGCAAGAATTCGCAGCCGCACCAATCCCGTGGCCCGCGAGTCGCTCAGCCGCAATGGCCTCGTCATCGTCACATCCAACATCGACGAAGCTCGCGCGCTCACCAATCGCATAGCGCCCGAGCACCTCACTGTCGACGCCGCAAGCGACCTCGAATGGGTTGAGAACGCGGGCTCGGTCTTCGTGGGCCGCTGGTCGGCGCAGCCCATGGGCGACTACATCAGCGGGCCCAACCACACGCTGCCCACCGGCGCCATGGCTCGCGTGCGTGGAGGTTTGAGCGTCAACGACTTCGTAAAGCTCATCACGGTGCAGGAGTATTCACGCAAGGGCATCGCCGTGCTTGGACCAAAGGCCGCGCTGCTGGCTGAAGCTGAGGGCCTCACCGGCCACGCCGAAGCCATCCGCATGCGCGTCGGAGTCAAATCGAAACGCCGAGGGAGGTCCCGTGGCTGAAGTTTTCATCACCACACCCGCGCCACGCGCTCGCGTGCAGGCCATGAAGGAGTATCACCCTCCTTTGGGCAGCCGCGACGCGCTGCGCCTGGACTTCAACGAGAACACCCTGGAGTGCTCGCCCAAAGTGCGCGAGACGCTCGCGCAAATCTCAGCGGGCTCGCTCACGCGTTATCCCGAACGCGAACCGGTCGAGGCCATTGTCGCCGCGCATCTCGCGCTCAAGCCGGAACAGGTGGCGCTCACCAACGGCGTGGATGAAGCCATTCACGTGCTCTTTGAAACATTTCTCGACGCCGGCGATGAGCTCCTGCTGCCCGTGCCCACTTACACCATGTACGAGGTTTACGCCTCGGCAACCGATGCGCGCGCCGTCGCTGTGCAGGCGGGGGACGATCTCGAGTTCCCCTTCGAGCGCATCCTTGCGGCAATCACCCCGCAGACAAAGGTGATCGCCATCGCCAACCCCAACAGCCCGTCAGGATCAGTGGCAACGCGCGCTCAGTTGCTCGAACTTGCGCAGCGCGCGCCGCATGCGGTGCTCCTGGTTGACGAGGCTTACTATCATTTTCACGTCGAAACGATAATGGACCTCGCCGGCACAGTCCCCAATCTCATTGTGGCGCGCACGTTCTCAAAAGCCTACGGCCTCGCCGGACTGCGCCTGGGCCTGCTTGCGGGGCCCCGAGAGCTGATGCGCTGGATCCGCCGCGTACTGTCACCGTACAGCGTGAACTCCATCGCACTCGCATGCCTGCCGCCGGCGCTTGAAGACACTGCGTATCTCAACTGGTACGTGGGCGAGGTACTCGCCGCGCGCACTGACTTCGAGGCCGCTCTCGATGCTGCCGGAGTTCGCCGCTGGCCCAGCCGCGCCAACTTTGTTCTTGTCGATATTGGCGCAAAACACGCCGAGTTTGTGCGCCTGATGCGCGCCGCGGGCGTGCTGGTGCGCGACCGCTCCAGCGATCCCGGCTGCGATGGCCGGGTCCGCATCACGATTGGCACGCGCGAGCAGATGAAACACGCGATCACGGCGCTCAACACGACGCTCGCAACGCTGCGGAAAGAAGAGGCCGCCCGATGACAACGAAACACTCAAGAACTCGTGTCGCTGCGCCTAAAAAGCCGGGTGCCCCAGGTCCCGATTCTGAGACCCGGGAAAGGCAAGACACCAAGAAGCGCACCGCGACTGTCGCCCGCCACACGGCCGAGACTCAGATCGACCTCACGTTGACCATTGAAGGCCAGGGCCGCTACACGGTTTCAACCGGCATCCGCTTCTTCGACCACATGCTTGAGCTCTTCACGCGCCACGGCGCATTCGATCTCGATCTCAAGTGCGATGGCGATCTGGATGTGGATCAGCACCACACGGTTGAGGACGTGGGCATCGCGCTCGGCGAGGCTTTCGATCGCGCGCTGGGCGACAAGCGCGGCATTCTGCGTGCCGGTTACTTCATCATGCCCATGGATGAGACGCTGGCCATCGCCGCCGTGGACCTGAGCGGCCGCGCGGCCTTCGCGGTCGACACAAGAGTGCGCACGCGCCTTGTCGGCGATCTGCAAACCGAACTTGTGACCGATTTCTTTGAGGGCTTCGCTCGCGGCGCACGCGCCAACGTCCACGTCAAAACCATGTACGGCCGCTCGAACCATCACAAGATCGAAGCCATCTTCAAAGCTTTCGCGCGCGCGCTGCGAGTGGCCTGTTCGCACGACAAACAACTGGGCGAGATGCTGCCGTCAACCAAAGGACTACTGTAACTCCGCTAGCACCGCTAGCTCCGCTGCTTGAGGTTTTATGCGCGTCACCGTCATCGACTACAAAGCCGGCAACCTCACTTCGGTTCTCAGGACGCTGCACCATGTGGGCGCAGAGACCCAGGTCACCGACGGCGATCTCTCGCTGGTCGACTCGGCTGAGCGCATCGTGTTGCCTGGCGTGGGCCATTTCGCGGCTACCCAGCGGCTCGACGCAACCGGCCTGACAGGAGCCATCCGCGCAGCCATTGCCCGTGGCGTCCCGTTCCTCGGCATCTGCGTAGGCATGCAGTGGCTCTTCGCAGGCTCGACCGAAGCGCCATCGCAGCCCGGTCTCGGCGTCTTCGCCGAAACTTGCACGCGATTTCCCGAGGGGTATGAAAAAGTTCCGCATGTCGGCTGGAACTCCCTCGAACCGCGTGCCGGCTCACGGCTCTTTGCTGGCGTCGAGCCCGGTGCATACGTTTACTTCACCCACTCCTTCAAAGCTCCCGTCACCGATGACACCGCGGCGATTACGCATTACATCGAGCCGTTTGCCGCGGCAGTGGAGCGGGGTAACGTATTCGGCGTGCAGTTCCACCCGGAAAAATCGGGCGAGACCGGGCTGAAAATCCTTCGAAGTTTTCTGGAGATTGAAAAATGAAGCTCGAATACAACATCACCCTTGCCGATTGGAAGGCTGCGATACGGCTCCATTCACGTCAAAAGCTCGGGAGGCGAATCCATTTCTTTATTTTTGATTACGTAATTCCAGCTCTTGCGGTTCTTTCATTGGCATACATTATTTTTGCCAATCTCAGTGGACGAGAAGACACGGTCGATGCCCTTCTGGTGCCAGTAAGCGCATTGGTTTTGCTAGCAATCCTTCTTCCGATCGTACGCAATTATCAAATTAAGAAGTCGTTCAAAGGGATCTTCCCGCCCTCAGAGACAGGGCCGGGATACTCTCTCGATATCGATGACGAGCGCATACTTTCAACTCGGCCTGGACTTGGCGAAGCAAAGTATTATTGGAAAGGGATTTGTGGTTTAGCGAGAAACGAAAAGATCATTCTGCTCTACATTTCAGAAATTCTATTCCTGGGCATTCCGCCCAAACGATTATCGCCGGATCAGCGCGCCGAACTCAACGACCTCCTCGCCCGCCACCTAGCGAAAAGGTAGCCATGCTGACCAAACGCATCATCGCCTGCCTCGATGTTCACGCCGGCCGCGTGGTCAAGGGCGTCCAATTCGTCGATCTCGTCGACGCCGGCGACCCGGCAACGCAGGCCGCGCGCCACGCCCGCGAAGGCGCAGACGAGATCGTGCTGCTTGACATCACCGCTACGCACGAAGGCCGTCAGACGCTGCTCGACACCGTACGCCGCACCGCAAAAGAGTTGTTCGTTCCCTTCTGCGTGGGCGGCGGCATCAAGTCGGCCTGCGACGCCGAGCAGGTGTTTACCGCGGGCGCTGACAAAGTCAGCATCAACTCCGCCGCTCTCGCCGACCCCTCGCTCATCACCGCCATCGGTGCGAGTTTTGGCGCGCAGGCCGTCGTGGTCGCCATCGACGCGCGCCGCGATCCCGATGCCGCCGACCCCGTGCGCGAAGCGCAGGTGTTTGTGCATGGCGGACGCAAGCCTGTGGGCCGGCGCGTGGTTGAGTGGGCGCGCGAAGCCGAGCAGCGCGGCGCCGGCGAAATCCTCCTCACCTCAATGGACGCCGACGGCACACGTGCCGGTTTTGACTGCGAGCTCACTGCCGCAGTCAGCGAATCGGTCGGCATTCCCGTCATCGCATCAGGCGGCGCAGGGACAGTTGCGCATTTCGCCGAGGTTTTTGCGCGCGGCAAGGCCGATGCAGCGCTCGCCGCCAGCATCTTTCACTTCGGTGTCTCTACCTCCCGCTCGCTTAAAGAGGAGCTTCGGAAATCCGGCGTCCCAGTGAGGCTCCCATGCTGATTCCCTCCATCGATCTCATGGGCGGCCGCATCGTCCAGCTCGTGCAGGGAGAAAAACTCCGCCTCGCCTTCGACGACTTCGAATATTGGATCGAAAAGTTCGCGAAGTATCCGCTAGTTCAGCTCATCGACCTCGACGCGGCCATGCGCCAGGGCGAAAACTCCGCACTGGTCGCGCAGATCGCCAGGCGCCTGCCCGTCCAGGCCGGCGGCGGCATCCACACCATTGACCGCGCACGCCAGGTGCTTGAAGCCGGCGCGCAGCGCGTGATTCTCGGCTCCGCTCTCTTCTCTCAGGAGGGCAAAGTGAACACCGCGTTTGCCGCCGAGCTCGCCGCAGCCATCGGCGCCGATCGCATTGTGGCCGGCATCGACACGAAGAATGGGCGCATCGCCGTGAAAGGCTGGAAGGCGCAGGTAGAGCTGACGCCCGATGAAGCCATCCCTCAACTCGAGCCTTACGTTGCGGCCTTCCTCTACACGCATGTCGATGGCGAAGGCACGATGCAGGGCTTCCCCATTGCAACGGCCGCGCGGCTTCGCAAACTGACGCAACGCCAGCTCATCGTTGCCGGAGGCATCCGCAGCCGGCAGGAGATTGACGAACTCCACGCTCTCGGCGCAGATGCCGTGGTCGGCATGGCCGTGTACACCGATCAGCTTGCGGTTTGACTTCGTCGCAGCGCCGCGCCAGATCCCGAACGCCAAATTCGCGGTCACTCCCGCGTCTGCCCCGTAGCGAGGCTGGTTTCAACGCGCGAGGCGCGCAGCACCTGCGCAATCTGCTTCAGATGCAGTTGCACCGCGTAGGCGCGCAGAATCTCCGCCTGCGAAAACCCCAGACCGGTTCCACGCACCGTTTCCATGCGCGCTTCGAGATCGGCGATGTCCTGGTCCAGGCTGAAGCCCTGCGGCGGCGCGTCGAAGCGCCACTTGTGAATGCAGTTCGCCACATGGTTGAAGCCCGAGTGAATGTCGGCGGCGAGTTTTCCAAGTTCCGGCTCAAGCTGCTGTGCATATGCGTCTTCGTGACTGTCCCTGACTGCGAGTTCAAGCGCAATCAGCGCTTCAAACAGCGAGCGGCCGAATTGCGAAAGCATATTCAGGCCCTCGGGCCAGCCGGCGCTCGAAGGCTCATTGCGGCTGGCCTCCAATAGTTGATCGTTGCCGCCCCGCATGGCCTGCAAATCTTCGCGCAGCGATTGCAAATTCGACGCCGGCGCACCGCGAAAACCCTCCAGAATGGCCGCAAAAAATGCGCCCAGCAGCAGGAACTCCTGCGCAAGGCCGTCACGCAGCCGGATACGAGCGCGATCGGGAACGACCAGCGTGGTAACGGCGAGCGCCACCACGATGCCCAGCAGCACCTCGATAACACGGTCGAGCGCCAGGCCCCATGCCGAGCCCTCGCGATGCACCAGCATCACAATGGTGACGGTGACGCCCGCCAACCGCGAGCTGTTCTTCAACCCCATCAACCCGCAGACAATCAGGGCCACCAGCATCGCCAGCACGTACCCCAGAAGCGGCGGATGCATCGGTGAGAAGGCGAATCCCAATACCGCGCCAATCACCGTACCTATAATGCGGTCGCGCGACGCCGTCACCGTTGCGCCAACGTTCGACTGCAGTACGATGATGGCGCTGATTGATCCCCAATAACCATCGCGCACGCCAAACAATCTGGCCAGCCACCAGCTGAGCGCAGCGGCAAGTGTAGTTTTGCCCGCGTGAATCAGCAACCGCCGCCGCTCGAAGTTGAACCATCCCTGGTTGGCGTTCGGATGCATGCGCAGCTTGACTGCCAGTTGCTGCTGCGACCAGGTTTTACGGGCTATCAGGCGCATCGATTGAATCCGCTCATGGAATCGTAGGGCTGTATCGACACATACAAGTGATCAGTTTGTATATGTCGATACAACCCACCCACTCTTGAGAATACAATCAAGAGACTCGCCCGCCGGGCGTTCTTCTTCATGCTTCGAATCGGATACCCCGCGTCGCTGGCCCTCGAACTCTTCCGCGATTTCCCCGCCGGAATCGAGCTCATCGCTGTCTCCGGCGAGCTCGACCGCGATGTCGAGATCGATGTCTGGATTCCCGATCCGTATCCGACTCGCGCCATGCGCGCGTGGCCTCGGCTGCGCGGCGTCAAGCTGATCATTTCGATGCTTGCAGGCACTGAGTGGATTCCGCCCCTGGCCGGCCCGCACGTGACCATCTGCAACGCACAGGGTGCGCACAATGTGGCCACGGCGGAATGGGTGATCGCCGCAATCCTGGCCACGCTCAAGTACTTCCCGCTATACCTCGACGTGCAGCGCTCGGGAGTCTGGAAGCGGCGCTTCGAGGCTGCCGCGCATTACGCGGCCATCACCGGCGGCGCCACACCGTTTCATCCTCCCGTGATGCTTGAAGAGCTGGCCTGCAAATCGGTCTTGCTGGTTGGCTACGGCGAGATCGGGAAGGAGATCGAGCGCATGCTTGCGCCGTTTCGCGTGGAGTTGACGCGCGTAGCGCGCAGCGCCCGCGTCAAGCCAAAGGTGCACGCGGCAGCCGAGCTCGATCGGTTGATTCCCCCGGCTGACATTATCGTCCTCATTGTTCCGTCTACCGATGAGACCCGCAGCCTGATTGGCCCTGCGCAATTCGCGCTCATGCGCCAGGGGGCGCTCCTGGTGAACGCTGCGCGCGGGCCCGTAGTGAATACTGCTGCACTGGTTGAGGCGCTCAAGGCTGGAAGAATTCGCGCCGCCCTCGACGTCACCGATCCCGAGCCGCTGCCCGAGGACCACCCGCTGTGGAGCTGCCCCAACCTGCTCATCACACCGCACGTGGCGGCCTCAAGCCCGCAGTTCGCGCCCAATGCATTGCGCATCGTTGCCGATGAGCTGCGCCGCTACATCCACGGCGAGCCGCTGCGCAACGTGGTTCAGCAGGCTGTTTGACTCTGGGCAGCGCGCCGCCAATCGCGCAGGCCCAGCACCGCGAGCCCCACAAGCATAAGGTACAAGAGCGCTGTTGCCCACAGATCCTTGTAGATGTACTCCCCGATGTAGACCATATCCACAGCGATCCACAGCCACCAGTTGGCAATGTGCTTGCGCGCCTGCCACCAGCTGGCGACGAGCGAGTAGCTGGTAAGGGCCGCGTCGAGATGCGGAAGCGCCGCGCCGACCCTGACCATGAGCCAGCCCAGCAGCACCGCGCCCACCGCGCCCGCGACAATAGCGGCGACGGCAGCGCGCACTCCGAGCGGCGCCACGCGTACCTCGCCCTCCTCGCGCACGCCGCGCCACCAGTGCCACCATCCGTAGAGCGTGAAGGCGACAAAGAAGATTTGCAGCAGGGCGTCGGAAAACAGCTTTGCCTGGTAGAAAACGACGAGATAGAGAAAGTCGGCCAGCAGCGTCATGGGCCAGCAGATGAGCAATCGCCTGGTCGTAAGCCAGATGCCGAATAGAGTGGCGATAAAGCCGGCAATCTCGAGCGCGTGTGCGAATGCCCAGGCCGCAATTGCGTGGAATGTCATCGAGCAGCTCCCGGGTGCGCATGGGCCCATTGTGCAATCCAGTCAAGCAGCCGCTCGCCCGCCCGTGAATGAAACCACCGCGCGTGTCCTACGAGCCAGCCGTCGTACGCCATGGCGGCCTTCTCTTCGCTCTTGAGGACGCCGGCAAAGTAATCGGCCTCAGAGAGCGCAAACTCAGCGTGGCAGAGGGCGGTCATGGGCGCGAGAGCCGCGCGTTCCGCGGGCGTGAGCGGTCTTGCACTCTCGTACCCGGCAAGCAGCGCCTCAAGATGATCGAGATGCACCGGCGCCGCATCAGGCTCATCGGGATGCGCCACCAGCGCCAGCCACTCCACAATGTTGCGTTCGATGGCGTGGGCCAGGTCGTGCACGGAATTCGTGAGGTCGGCAAGTCCGAAGTCGATGATTGCGGTTGCGCGAGCATCGAAAGCAGATTGGGGGCCGGCATCGCTCCACATCAGGTTCGACGCGTGCAGATCGTTGTGCGTCCATAGCGGCGTGAGCGCAGGCAGCAAAGGCGCGAGCCCTGCGTGGAACGGCTCCAGCAGCTCCAATGCCTCATCCGCGCAAGCTCGCAAATTCGCGGGGCCGGCCAGTGAAGGACGCGCGGCAAGATATTCATTCATCGCCGCAGCCGGGTTCTCAGCCGCAAAGATTGTGAAGCTCGCCACCAGCGGCTGGGTCTTGCGCCGCGGCGCGTTGAATCCCTCTGAGGCAAGATGCATGCGCGCTAGCGCTTCGCCGGCGGCGCAGGCATGTCGCGCAGAGCGGAACGGCGTCCAGGAGAGCGCGTCGCCGTAAAGGTCGACTCCCGGCGCAGCTTCGTGCACCTCGTAGGTCCAATCGCCCTCTTCGATCGCCGTTTCGCCATTGGCATCGGCAAGCACGCGCGGAACTGCGGCCCCATGCCGGCGCAAGTGGGCCATAAAGCGGTGCTCTTCGGCCAATCCCCGGCGATCGCGCACGGCGCGCGCATGGCGTTTCATAAAGACGGGCCCTGCGGCCGTCTTTACCATGCCCGCCGCTGAAAAGGGCCGCGGGCTCTCGGTAAGAATCTCAACCGGTCCAGCCAACTCATCGAACCGTTCAAACAGGCGGCGCACCTCGGCGAGGGTCAGCGCGGGCCAGTCAGGCGCCACCAGCGTGCCGTCCATCCCGTGCGTCTTTGGTGTACCGCTCATTTTTCTCGCGCCTGCTCTCTGCAATTGTCTCTTCAAGAATGCCCGACGCGCCTCTCCGCGGTCGAGAACCCGGCCCGAATTCCGGGACGCACGTAGGAGGGTGCCCCCATCCTTGGCGTCCGCCGGGACGGATTCTTGCGCCAAGGGTGAGATTGCAGTCCGTTCATTGCGCGGCCAATGCTGTCGGTCAATCTGCGACACTGGAACAATCGGCCACCGCAACTTCCCTGAGGCTCTCTTGTCCATTGTCGCTTTTGCTCACTCACACTCACACCCACACCCACACTCACACCCTCACTCACACTCACACTCACACCCTCACTCACACTCACACTCACAAATCGCACCCCCTCGAGGTCCCGATGCCCATCGCCGCCACGCCCGCTCCTCCCTATTACGCCGTCATTTTCACCTCGCAGCGCACCGGGGGCGACAACGGCTACTCCGCCATGGCAGATGCCATGGCTGCGCTCGCCGCCCGGCAGCCAGGCTACCTGGGCATCGAGTCCGCGCGCGAGGGCCTGGGAATCACCGTTTCCTACTGGGACTCGCTCGAATCGATTGCCGCGTGGAAGCAGAACTCCGCCCACCTGGTGGCCCAGCAGCGCGGACGCGATGTGTGGTACGAGGAATTCAAGGTCCGCATCTGCCGCGTGGAGCGCGACTACGAAATGGCCGTGTCTCCACAGCCCCCGCCCGTCAAACCGCTGTAATCTAGAAGTGTCGGCCCACAATGTTCTGCGGGGGCTCTGACCCCTGTTCCCTGATCCCTGATCCCTGCTCTTATGAAAGCCGAAATCATCGCCGTTGGGTCTGAGATGCTTACGCCGCATCGGCAAGACACCAACTCGCTGTACCTGACTGAAAAGCTCAACCAGATCGGCGT
>Ga0326728_10002058_pt1 | contig 68409 bp, 51 predicted proteins | sample MB3enrmetagenome_FD_207602 | JGI IMG/M metagenome (GOLD analysis project Ga0326728, IMG submission 207602) | Lab enriched peat soil microbial communities from McLean, Ithaca, NY, United States - MB31MN | ecosystem: Environmental > Terrestrial > Soil > Wetlands > Peat | place: USA: New York... | reverse complement strand
ATCGGAGATGGCGGCCATGCCGCGATCCAAAACGTATTCCAAATCCTCCTCTGCCTGGGTGGCAAAAGTATCCTTGACGCTTTGCTGGCGAACCGTCTCCTCGCTCAGCGGGCTGGAAATGCTTTGCCAGGCGCCCCAGGTGTGCTCGTCGAAGAGCAGCAAGTTTTGCCAGAGCCGCCGGAGCACGGCGGGCTCGACTTGCACGTAAGGATGAACCAGCGAACCGATGGTGGAGAGTTTCTCAGCCGAAGGCGCCCGCTGCTCGACGCTGCGCGCCAGAATGGCATTCTGAGTGTCGGAGTAGATTCCGTCCTCCCAATACGGCCCGCCGTCGCCCTTGATGACCGGCATCGACTTCCCCGCCTGCTCAGCGACTTCGCGAAGCGCCTCCGCAAAACCCGCATAGCGCAGTTTCGGGTAAGCATAAATCTTGTTCCACTCGTCGGCGATCTGGGCTTGCTGCGGGAAAAGGTCGGAGTTCTCCCACTGCGCGCCAAACACCATCACGGTGTTGGGCTTGTACTCGGGGGACGTGTAGGTTTCGAGATACCCGGGCAAACGCTCCCGCCCCGTCTTGACTTCGGGGGGCATGCCGAAAACGGCGGAGACATGCCCGTAACTGTTCGAGTACCACATCAGCACTTTTTCGCCATCCGGGCCCTCCCACCAGTAAGGGGATTGCTTCTCCAGATTGCTGAGCACAACGATCGGCCCGCGATCCGGATTGCTGCCGGAAGTGAAGTACTTCAGCCCCGAGGCCGCCAGCACCGTGGCGTAGGCCCAGGACTGGGAAGGCACGTCGGTGATGTTGGCGTAATCGAAGTTGGCGCCGTTGGCACGATCGAACCGATAGCTGGGATAGAGCGAGCGGATGAGGGTTTCAAGCGCGGGAAACTCCGTGAGAAGATTCGCATACTCCGCCGGAACCAGGATCTTGTGTTCCCGCACAAGTTGCAGAAGTCTCTGCCGGTCTCCGGCGTTGCGCCCCGCCAGGAATTCCTGAATCACCCAGTAGCCGTCCACGCTATAGCGGAAGTCCGGGTGTTCCTGGATCATGTCCATGGCTTCATCCAGAACCCGGCTCTGAATCTCGGAAACCTTGGCCTGATAGTCGGTATAACCCACGTCGATGTGCTCGTGCGGAACAATCAGCAGAGTCCATTTCCTGGCGGGCGATAAAGTCACCGGTAGGCGCTGCGGATGCTTCGCCAGTGTCACGGTAACTTCCGCCTTGGTATCGGCCGCGAACTCCGGCAAGGAGAGCTGAACGCGCTCCTCGCCAAAACTCCGTTGGGAGGCGATAGGATCAGAAAAGGTTCGGCCACTAAGCTGAAGATCGAAGCGTGCGTCGCGGAGAGGAGAATTGTGGCGCAGGTAAGCATCGACAAGCTCCAACAGTTGCTTGCCTTTGGTCTGGTAATAGATGCTGGGTTCAAACTGGATGCCGATCTTGCGCGGATCGTAGGCCTGGCCGGTGTCCTGGTCGAGTTCCAGGGCATCGTACTCGAGGCCCGCAGCGTTCGCGTCCGATCCCGTCTCGTCGATCGCGGTCAAGACCAACGTGTTGTCTCCTTGTTTTAGAGACGGCGTGGGAAGTTGGATCTCAAGCTCATCGGACCAGTATTTGTCGCCGGGCGCGTCGTGCCGCCGCGGATGGTGGTAAGCCCATCCTTGCTGGCCGTTGATCTCCACTTGAAGGGTTGGGAAATAGGCCCGCTGGCCGATTACAAAGCCCACCTTCAGGAAGTAACAACCTCTAGGTGAAGCCGCCGAAAAGAATTTGATCGTGTAGGGATGGGGACGGCGGCCGGTGCGTTCGTTGCCCGAACCCGGCTGGTAGGCATACCAGTCACTCTGCGCGTCGCTTTTCCCAACCGTGTAAACCACAGGGGTTTGAGCAAGCGCCGCGCCGGGTAATGCCTTCGCCTCCCATTTCTGGTTAAACTCCGCCGAAGAGCGATCGAACTTGCCGATCTGCCAGACGGTCTGCGCCTGGGCCATCGCCTGGCGGCAAGTTGTCAGTGCGATGATCGCTAAGGCCAGGAACATGACGCTTCTTTGAAAATCGTGGCGCGGGCGTCTCGCCCGCGGTCGCGGGAGCGTCTCGCTCCCGCGCACGGGCAGAGCCTGTCCTGAGCGGAGCGAAGGAATGCCCGTGCCACAGCGGGCGGGACGCCCGCGCCACATCCGTCCACCGTTGGCGATTTTCATGGTTTCTGGGTGCCCGTCAGGCCACGGGAATGAGCGACTGCTTAGAAATAGACGCAAAGCCGGAACGCTGCCTTCTCTCATATGAGTCCCCCTCGAACGGGATCGCAAGCGCCCGACATTATACCCATTCTGGCAACCCAGCGGAGCCGCAGCGAAAAACTCTCTCCGAGTTTTCTGTCGCCAACTAAGGATTGAACCGGACGCACCATAAGCGCAAAAAGGCAGCATGTTTTTGCAGAATTCGTGTCATTTGGGCGCAATTGTGGGAGTTCGTTTTCACGAATTGTGCAGGAGCCCTCGTTTGTTATCATAGACATACTGGCTTCGTTCGTATAAAAAAGAAATCTCTTTTTCAGGCATCCTTTGGCGGGGGCAGTCTGCCGTATCCCACGATTATCCCAGCTTCCGCTTCGCAGAATGTTTCCACCAGATCAGCAAACAAAGGGTGCGCCATCTGGGCGGGAGTCAGAATCGCCCGGGCCGATTCGAAGACCCGACCGGGCGGGGCATCCACCAGGGCCTTCAGGAGGTCGCCATAGAGGCGCGAGCGCCCCCCGCTCCGCAGGCGATTCAGCCGCGACTGAGACTTGCCCCGCGCCGTGCGCGGCCCCGTGGATTTTTGAGCGTTGCGGCGGTTGGCCTGGAGGCGGGCGGGAGTCATGGGGTTCTTGCGTAGGAACATAATGGCTCCTAGCAATCTAGGATATGCCTGTTGGCTACATTTGTCAAGGAAATTCTTCTTCTCTGTGTTCTCTGCGCCTCGCAAGATTGAACAGAGCGCGGCGGAGCCGCGGTGCGGAATTCAAGATTCCAGATTCAAGAAGAAATCTTCGAAAAATACAACGTCTCATGAACCAGCATGCTGCGGAAAAACCCTCCTGGCTTGTCATTCCGAGGAGGCGCAGGCGACGAGGAATCTCGCAGTGCCTTGAAAACAAGCCAGAGCGAGATTCCTCCCTGCTCCGAAAATCTGTGTGCCGAAGGCACCTTGGAGTGCGGCGGCTTGACGCCGCCTCGGAATTCTCGCGGGGGGCAGAGTTACACGACGCACCACTGGCGCCTTTCAAAGCTCTTCTCACAAGAAACTCGGTTCGTGCAATGCAAAGGCGGCGTCGAGCCGCCGCACTCCAAGGCGCTTCGCGCATTTTCACGGTTTGCGGGCGCCTGTCAGCCGACGGGCATGAGCTACTGCCATGGAAATAGCCGATAGCGCAGAGTCGCTGCCGTTGCGACTCTGCGCTGCAACGGTGAGGTTTGCTTGTCAACGTTTCGGTTATTGATACACGGCACAACGCTGTTTCTCCGAGCGAGAGATCATCCGCTGGAGCGCGCCCCCGGGCGCGACCGCCAGGTACGCGAGATACGCATAGGCAAGGCCGAGCGCGACGTCAAAGAAATAGTGTTCGCCGAGGTAGACCACGGCGAAGGCAACGCCTACGGCATACAAAATAAGGAACGGGACTGCCTTGGGATATTTCTTCCCGATAAAGAAAGTGGTGAAGAAGGGATACGCAGCGTGGAGCGAGGGTACGGCTGCTGTAAGGTTGGGTGGGATGTATTTGTAAACGGTGGGTAGTGCAATGAACGGGGAGAATTGCGAGTATGTGACGTCGCTAACGTGAACAATCGGGGGGATCAAGCCGTGCTGTGCCGCGAGCCACGGCGGCGCGGCGGGGTAGACAAGATAGGTAAAAAACGCCATGTACGAAAGCCCGACCATCCCGAACACATAGCCCTCAAAATCCTCGCGGTCCACGAGCCAAAGAATAAGCGCGACAACGAGCGGGACCGCAAAGAAGATTGAGTAAAGGAAGGCGCTGACGTAATCGTACCAATGGAGATAGTGCGGGTAGTAGAGCAGGTGCTGGAGCCAGACCGTCGGTAACTGGCCACCGAACAGGAACACGTCGAACTTCGCCATGAAATAATAGTGGACGTGCGGATTGATTTTCGGAATCAACGCGCCCAGATATTCGTACGCAAGGAGGAGCAAAGTCGGCGGCGTCCAGTCCTTGATGAAATCTTTCCCTTGTCGCCCGATGAGCGCGATGACCAATGCGAACACGAAGAAATGGTCCGGTGAATACGGCTCATCCTGGAGGAAAAGTAGAAAGGCAAGGGCACCCAAAGACGGAAGAGAAGCGAGAATGAGGAAGCGATCGAACCGGCGCTGCTTCTCCCAGTAGGCGCGCAGTTTGCGGAGAATATCGGTCATTGATTATTGGCCGGCGGACCGGATTTCCTGAGCCTGGATGGTGCCCCTTCGATCCCGCGGCCCGAAGATCACGAAATCCCTCCTTCCTGATGCCAGCAGAGCGCGAAATGCGCGAACGCGCCGAACGGCACGGTCGAGGTTTGCCCGTTCTTTTGGCGTCGCGGTAGAGCGGGTCTGTATGCTAGGCCAATCGTTTTCCGGCGTCAATCGATTTCAGACAAAGGGGATTACGCCGGAGAGTTCATGCCGTGGCGGTCGACGCGCAGAGACCACTGAGACCCTCTGCGTGCTCTGTGTTGAGGCTCTGGACGAACAGAGGACAACGTCGCGCAAGTAGTGTCTCAGTTTGAAGTAGAGGCGGCTTTACGCCGCCATTTGGCGAGGTAAACTCGCCGCTACGAATTCAAACTGAGACACCGCCGTCGCGCAACAGTTCTTGCGTCTAGAAGTTCCACGGCTTATGATAGGCCGTCGCGTCAAATCAGATCTAAGATACACACCAGTGACCAGGATACAAGCGGCGTTTGGGGCTATGAGACCCAAAGGGAGGGCACATGAAACGAGCCGTGGGGGATTCTGAGTTGCGGAGAAAGTTAAACCGCTGGAAGTTGGGGGCAGTTCTTGCCTTAGCTGGGCTCGTCTTGATCCTGCTTCGTGGTATAACCGATGCCCAAACCAACGAGACTGGGAACGCACCTCGCAGCAAGCCACCCGCCACTGATCTCACCCGCCAGCCCACGCTCTTCGTGATCGGCTACGCCCACCTCGACACCGAATGGCGTTGGGAATATCCGCAGGTGATTCAGGAATACCTCAGCAAGACGATGCGGAACAACTTCGCGTTGTTTGAGAAGTATCCTCACTACATCTTCAATTTCACCGGGTCCAACCGCTACGAAATGATGAAGGAGTACTTCCCCGCGGATTTCGCCCGCCTTAAGCACTATGTAGCCATTGGGCGATGGGTCCCGGCGGGCTCCTCGGTGGAGGAAAACGACGTCAACTCACCGTCGGCCGAATCGATCATTCGCCAGGTCCTGTTTGGGAACGAGTACTTCCGGCACGAGTTCGGCAAGGCGAGCGAAGAGTACATGTTGCCTGACTGTTTCGGTTTCCCCGCGTCGCTGCCCAGCATCCTGGCGCATGCGGGGGTGCGTGGTTTCTCCACGCAGAAGCTCTCGGCGGCTTGGCAGCCGGCGCCGCACGTAGGCGGGCCCGACTCGCCGGAGAAGACGCTGGACGGCATTCCCTATAACGTGGGGGTCTGGGAAGGCCCCGACGGCAAGACCGTGATCGCGGCCCTCAACCCCAGCAGTTACGACAGTGATGTTTACACAGACCTCTCGAAGAACAACGCTGCGCCCGCAGGCCGTCAAGACGAAGACTACGTTTGGGATTGGCCCGCCCGGGTGAATATCGACGGCACGGTCACCGGGATTTACGCCGACTACCACTACGTGGGCACGGGCGACATCGGCGGCTCCGCCAGGGAGGATTCGGTGAGGGTGATGGAGGCGATCGAGACCAAGGGCGAAACCTCGATCCCTGCCATGCCCACTGAAGGCCCCTTTGGGGAGGAAACGCGTGGGAAGCCCGGCCCGCCCGTGCAGGTGGGGACCGGCCCGCTGCGGGTCGTCTGGTCGGATGCGGATACGATGTTCCGCGAAATCAAGCCCAGCCAGACAAGCCGCATGCCCCGCTGGAAGGGCGATCTCGAACTGATCAATCATTCCGCAGGATCCCTCACCTCGCAGGCTTATCACAAGCGATGGAATCGGGAGAATGAAGTGCTGGCGGACGCCGCCGAGAAGGCCTCGGTGGGAGCCGTCTGGCTGGGTGGCCGGGCTTATCCTCAAGCTCGCCTGAACCGCGCCTGGAGGCTGGTGCTGGGCGGGCAATTCCACGACATCATGGCCGGAACCGCCACCCCGCAGTCTTACGTCTTCTCCTGGAACGATGACGTGCTGGCGATGAATCAATTCGCGGGCGTGGTGACCGATGCCACGGAGGCGATCGCGGCCCTCATGGACACCCAAACCAAAGGAACCCCGGTCGTCGTCTTCAACCAACTGAATATTCCGCGCCAGGACGTGGTGGAAGCTCACGTGTCGTTCCCCAACGGCGCTCCGGCGGGAGTGCGCGTTGTGGCCCCGGACGGCCAGGAGGTTCCCGCGCAGCTCGAGCCGGGAAGCGACGGGTCGGCGAAAGTAGTGTTCCTGGCGAGCGTGCCTTCGGTGGGGTACGCGGTTTACGATGTCCAGCCGGCCGGAGCGCCTCCCTCGGCTTCCACCCTCGAGGCCAGCAAGTCTTCGCTTGAAAACGCCCGATACCGCGTCAAGATTGATGAGAACGGGGACATTTCGAGCATATTTGACAAGCCGCTCAATCACGAGTTGCTTTCTGCGCCGCTGCGCCTGGCGATCTCGACGGATAATCCTGAACACTGGCCCGCCTGGAATATGGATTTCGAAGACGAGCAGCGGCCGCCGCGCGCCTACGTCGGTGGACCGGCGCAGGTCGAGGTTGTCGAGCAAGGGCCGGCGCGCGTGGGCGTCGAAATCTCGCGCGAGGGCGAGAACTCGAAGTTTGTCCAGACGGTTCGCCTTGCAGCGGGTGACGCGGGCAACCGCGTCGAGGTGATGAACACTATCGACTGGGCCGCCAAGGGCGTGAATCTCAAGGAAACGTTTCCGCTCAGCGCGTCCAATTCCCTGGCGACCTACAACTGGGACATCGGCACGGTCCAGCGCCCGAACGAATTCGACCGGCAGTTTGAAGTTGCCACCCATCGTTGGATCGACCTGACGGACCAGAGCGGGCGGTACGGAGTGACGGTCCTGACCGACGCCAAGACCGGTTCCGACAAGCCCAGTGATAACACCCTGAGACTCACCCTCATCCGCACTCCCAGCACTCGGGGAGGCTACGAGGATCAGGGCACCCAGGACTGGGGCCGGCACGAATTCGCGTTTGGGTTAACCGGCCACGAAGGCGACTGGCGCCAAGGGCAGACCGATTGGCAGGCTTACCGCCTGAATGAACCGCTGATCGCCTTCGAGACCTCCGCACATGCCGGGGCCTTGGGCAAACAATTCTCGTTGCTCGAAGTCAGCAACCAACGGGTGCGCGTGTTGGCGATGAAGAAGGCTGAAGAAAGCGACGCCGTGATCGTGCGTTTGGTGGAGATGAGCGGTCAGCAACAACCGGATGTTCACCTGACGTTTGCCGGCCGGGTGGCGTCAGCCCGGGAGGTCAACGGGCAGGAACAAACCGTCGGCCCGGCGACGATCACGAACGGCGACCTCGTGGCTTCCTTCAGCGCCTACCAGCCTCGGTCGTTCGCCGTGAAGTTGGCGCCGCCGCATGAGAAAGCGGTCCCGGTCGAGTCAAAACCCGTGCCGCTGAGCTACGACGCCTCCGTCGCAACTCTCGACGACAAGCCTGGCGAAGGCTGCTTTGATTGCGACCTGAACAATCAAACTGCGCAGCAGGGCAACGCCTTGCCGGCCGAAATGTTGCCCGCTCAAATCACTTATGGCGGCATCCAGTTCCGGCTGGCGCCCGCCGGGCTCGGCAAACCTGATGCGCTCGCCGCCCACGGCCAGGCCGTCAAGCTGCCGGCAGGCGACTTCAACCGTTTGTATCTTCTCGCCGCTGCCTACGACGGCGACCAGCAAGACACATTCGAAGTGGCAAGCCCTTCGACTTCCTCCCGCATCGAGTTGAAGGTCGAAGATTGGAGCGGTTTCATCGGTCAGTGGGATACTCGCACCTGGACCGAGAAGCAGGTGGAAGTCCGGGTGCCGCCTGAGCCGGCCGCGGATGACCAGAGCCCACGAGCCGAGCGTGCGCGCCGGATTCGCGCCTACGTGAAAGAGCACGGGCCGATCATCCGAACCGAGATGGAGTGTACCGGGCTGAAGCCTGCCTATATCAAACGCGCACCTGTCGCTTGGTTCGCCTCCCACCGCCACGCGCCCGGCGGCGGCAATGAGGCTTACAGTTACTCCTACCTGTTTGCTTACGAACTCGACTTGCCTGCCGGCGCTACAACCTTGACGCTGCCTGACAACGCGAAGATTCGCATCCTGGCGGCCACGGTGGCAAAGGAGCCGCCGCCGGTCAACCCGGCGCAACCGCTCTACGACAGGCTGGATCGCGCCAATTTCGATTTGGCGCGCTGGAAGGCCGCGGCCGCTGATGAACGCAAATGAGCGCAGATCAGAGACCGTCAACAGTTGAGGGAACTGCTCGCGGCTCGCAAAAACTGCAGGCAAGCTCGGAGCGCTTGCTTTCCCTCGACACTTTTCGCGGATTCACCATGTTTTGGATCGTCGGCGGTGAGGGGCTGATGCTGGGCCTTCAGCACCTGGGCCACAACAGACTCATTGACCTGATCGTCCGCGAGTTGAACCACACACCTTGGATCGGATTGCGATTTGAAGATTGCATCTGGCCCAGCTTCATGTTGATGGTTGGAGTGTCGGTCCCATTTTCTCTAGCCCGGCGGTCCCTCACCCAAACATATAACCAGCAATTGGCGCATGCCATCCAACGCGCCGTGGTTTTGTTTCTGCTCGGTTCGGTGCGGGAATCGCTCTTTCTTCATACGCCGTGTCTGATCGAGCTGAGCAGCGCCCTCCAGCCGATTGCCGTGGCTTACCTTGTCGCCTTTCTGGTGGCGAAGAAATCCTGGCGATTCCATGCCGGCTTGGCGGCCGGTATTCTTGCGGGATACGCTTGCCTGTTGGCCTTCGTGCCTGCGCCCGGCGTTCCGGCCGGCAGCTATGTACTGAATCATAATCTCGTTCACTCTGTCGATATCGCGCTGCTTGGACAGCATCGCTGGGATACTTGGCCGTACCGGGACGAAGGATGGGGAACTTTTCTCTCGACGATTCCCACGATCTCAACTACCCTCTTTGGCCTGGTGATCGGCAAACTGCTGTTGGCGGCGCGTTCGAAGGCGGATAGCGCGAAAGCAATTGGAGGCATGAGCGTGATCTTCCTGGCGCTGGGATTCGGACTGAGTCCAGTGATCCCCATCGAAATGAAGATGTGGACAACCAGCTATGGCCTGGCCAGCGCCGGAGTGGCTTGCCTCGAGCTGCTCTTCTTCTTTTGGCTCGTTGACCTGGCGCGTTTCCGGAAGTGGACCGTCATTTTCAGGCCGTTCGGAATGAATGCGGTCTTTATTTATATGCTTAGCAGCATTATCCCGGTTGGAACCGGTGTCGATGTCTTTACAGGTCCGATTGCCGCGCACTTGGGTAAGGCCGGATTCCTTTTCCAAGCCCTGGCGATCGTATTCGTGGAATGGGCCATCCTGTTTTGGATGATGAAGAACAAGGTGATCGTGAAACCATGAAGGGTAGCTGTCATAAAGGCGCGGGAAGCCCTCTCCCTTGGGGCCAAGGGTCTCTTGCTGAGGTCAGCATCACCCATCTTCGCGGGAAGTGAGGATTCATGTTGGGAAAGAAAACCTTGATAACCCTGGCGGCAGTATTCGTGACGCCGGGATTGGCTGCGGCTCAACATCGGCCCCTATTGCCGCGCCCGCAGGAAGTCCATTACGGAACCGGCCAGCTTGCACTAAAGGGACTGGAGATTTGCTTCGCATCGGCACCACTCCCCGAAGACCTGTTTGCCGGGAGCGAGCTTTCGAACCAGCTTTCGGAACGAGGGGAAGTCTCGATTCCTATCCGGGAAGGGAATTCCTGCCCGCGCGGAATCTTCCTGCAACGCACGGGAGGCATCGATCCGCTGCCGGTTCCCGGCGAGCATCCGGGCCCGGATTCGCGCGAGGCGTACTCTCTGAAAATCACGTCGGAAGGCGCCACAGTGAGCGCTCGCTGCTCGGCGGGTTTGTATTATGCAATCCAGACTCTGGGGCAGTTGGTGGAGGGCAGCGGGGCTGGAGCGGTCTTGCCCGTCGTTGAAATCAAGGACTGGCCGGTGCTGGCCTATCGCGGCGTGATGGTGGACATGAGCCACGGAGCGCTGCCCAGCGAGAAGGAAGTCGAGCGCCAACTCGAATTCCTGGCCCACTGGAAGGCGAACCAATACTACTTCTACAGCGAGGACAGCATCGAGCTGAAGGGCTATCCACTTTTGAACCCCGGAGGCCGCTTCAGCCAGGACGAGGTGCGAAGGATCATCGCTTACGGGCGTGCGCGCCACATTGACGTTATTCCGTGCCTGGAGCTATACGGCCATCAGCACGATCTCTTCCGGGTTGAAGAATACGCCACACTTGCCGATATGCCTCACGGCACGGAATTCGACCCCAGAAATCCCCAGGTGAATTCACTTCTCACCGACTGGGTGACCCAGTTGGCCCAGCTCTTTCCGAGCCCCTTCGTGCATATCGGATTCGACGAGGCTTTTCAAATCGAGCAGGCCGCCCGACAAGGCGGAATGGCGGCACAGCCCGCTCAACTCTTCATCCGGCAACTCAACACCGTCGACGAACTTTTCAAGAAATACGGGAAGACCGTCATGGCCTGGGGAGACATCATGGTGAAGTATCCGGAGATCGTCTCCCAGCTTCCGTCCGGCCTCATCGCGGTGGCTTGGGAGTACGATCCGGGTCCCGAGTCGCACTACCAGCATTGGCTCGGGCCGCTGGCCACCCAGCACATCCCTCACATGATCGCTTCCGGCGTGACATGCTGGAACCAGGTCATGCCCGATTATGCGCGGAGCTTCGAGAACATCGACACATTCCTGGCTTCGGGCCGCAAGTCGGGCGCCATGGGCCTGATGAACACTCTCTGGACTGACGACGCACAGAATCTGCTGCGAACCGCGTGGCCGGGCGTAGCTTACGGCGCGGCGGCGGCTTGGCAATCGTCGCCTGTAGATCGTCAAGACTTCTTTGCTGATTACTCCGAGTTGGCCTACCCCTCTGCGGTCGCTCCGGAGGTAACGCAAGCTTTGAAAGACCTCGAAGCTGCCGAACTGGCTTTACAGAAAGCGATCGGGGACGATACCATGCTCGCGTTGTGGAAAGATCCCTTCGCCCCGGCGATGTTAAAGCAATCCACCGATCATCTGGGCGACCTCAGACAGACCCGCCTGCTGGCGGAGGATGCCGCCAAGCGGCTCGAGCAGGCGCTTTCCGCGGGAGGCGATCCGGTTACTCTCCAGTGTTTGCTGGTTGGCAGCCGCCTGCTCGATTACGCGGGCGAACGATTCCAAACCGCGCCGGAACTCGAAAAAATGTGGCGAAACCTCGGGCCGCGGCGGCCGAAAGACGACGAATGGTGGAACAACTTTGAATCGCAAGTGACGTATCAGGACCACTCGCGGATAATTGATTTGATGGACGCCATCACAGAACTGCGGCCCCAGTACCGGGCAGCCTGGCTCGATGAGTACACGGCCTACCGTCTGGACTCGGCGCTGGTCCGGTGGGAGGCCGAAGCCGAATATTGGAGAGCGCTTCAAGACCGATTCCGGGCGTTCTCCGACAGCTCTCACGAGGGGCAGCCACTGCCGCCGCTGGAAAAGGTGGTTGAAGGCCTTGGAGTGCGGTAGCGAAGCTACCGCCGTCGCTGTGCGAGGCAGCACTGACCTTTCGTTTAGTGGCATGGGCGCCGACCCTTCGTCGCGCTCAGGGCGGGTTCTAAAGCTCGGCGCTACTGCACGACGGCGAGTTGCAAAGGCGGCAGCTTTGCTGCCGCAGTCCAAAAGGGAGGAACGGTGCATGATTATTGTCGATTCACACCTGGATTTATCATGGAACGCTTTGAACTGGAATCGTGATCTTACGCGCAGTGTGGCGGAGATTCGCGCCTCCGAGGCGGGGATGGTGGGGCGGGGCAGGGCGAGGAACACAGTGTCGTTTCCTGAAATGCGCCGCGGCGGGATGGCGTTGTGCCTCGCCACCGTGTTGGCGCGGTCCAGCGGCCTCGGCGACCCGTTGCTCGATTATCGGACGCGGGAGGTCGCCTGCGCTATGGCCAAAGGGCAGCTCGCCTACTACCGCATCATGGAGTCGCGCGGCGTATTGCGAATGCTCAAAGATTGGCGCTCCGTGCAGGCCCACCTCGAGGAGTGGAACGCAAGCAGCTCGGCTTCTACCCCGCTCGGGTTTATTCTCAGCATGGAGGGCGCTGACCCAATCCTTGAGCCCGGTTCTGTGGGTGAGTGGTGGGAGGACGGGTTGAGGGTGGTCGGCCCCGCCCATTTCGGAGTGAGCGCCTACGCGCACGGCACGGGCACAGTGGGAGGGTTGTTGCCGAAGGGACGTGACCTTCTGCGCGCCATGGACGAGGTGGGCATGATTCTCGATATCAGCCATCTGTCCGACGATAGCTTTTGGGAGGCAGTGGAGCTTTTCAAAGGCCCCCTGCTGGCCAGCCACAGCAATTGCCGGGCCTTGGTTCCCCGCGACCGGCAGATCTCCGACGAGCAGATTCGTTACCTCATTGGCCGTGGCGCGGTGATCGGCGCTGTCTGCGACGAGTGGATGCTCTATCCCGGGTGGGTGTCGGGCGAGACCCCGAACACCGTGGTCACGCTCGAGGCCGTCGTCGACCACATCGACCACGTCTGCCAGATTGCCGGAAACTGTTCCCACTCCGCCATTGGCAGCGACCTGGACGGCGGATTCGGCACCGAGCAATCTCCGTGCGATTTAGATACCATCGCCGATCTGCAAAAGATCCCCGATCTGCTGCGCAAAAGAGGTTATAAAGAGCCCGACATCGAAGCCATCATGCACGGCAATTGGCTTCGGTTCTTTGAAAACGCCTGGGCATAGCCTTGGAGTGCGGCAGCGAAGCTGCCGCCTTGGAACGATCAGAGAGGTGCGACGGTCTATGAAGGTTAGCGGTTCGGTCGGCTTCGTACTGCAAATCGGTAGTTCCAGGAAGGCGGCAGCTTTGCTGCCGCAGTCCAGGGTGGCACGCCCAAGGGGACGATTTTAGAACTTTTCTCGGGGAGTTTGTGTCAAATTTGCCGCAAGTTGGTTTCTCGGCAGGATTTCCTATTGAGTGTCGCCTGGGGGTGCGGGGACTTGTCCGGTAAGCCGACATAACCAGGGAAGTGAAAGACAACCGGCAAACATAGGCGCGTTTTTGGGTGGGTCATCCAGCTCGACTAGGGCAACCAACACTTTGCATAACGAACCTCTTTTCTAAGTCCGGCGCTCCGCCGAGGGTCTCAATGCATTGATCCATCACCCACATCACGCTGAAATTCGAGAAGTTCAACCGGCGCGCCGCTATCGAGGATCATCGCTACCATAACGCCTTCCGAAGGTGAGTTCGGTTCCGTAAGAATCTGCTTCCCTGCGATAGCAGATTGAAGATCGTCCACTTCGAACGCGATGTGAGGGACTGACTTGACCAAGGCGTGCACTGGGCTGCCGGGCTCGAAGCGCATCCATTGAATGCCACAGGGACTGGTCTCGAACGCCGAGACGTACATCTTGAACCGTTTCAGGTAAATCTCGTCGGGACGCTGAATGTCACTCGGAATGCCGATGTGGTGATATCGCCAGCCGCATACCGAAGTAGCCGCCGGTTGCTCGTGGCCCTTCCGGCGAGTTACAGGCCCATCAGACTTGGGTTCTGAAATACACATGATTCCTTCCTGACTAAAATACCACCGCGCCTTTCGCGGAGCGAGGACGGTCAACGGCACCACAGATATTGTGCTCTGCCTTGTCCCGCCTTGCGTTCACTGATAATACTCAAAAAACTGGTTTGAAGCCAAAGAAACGAGCGACTGGTAAACGCGGTAACCAGCCATGCCCGGTAACCCGATGACCAGTCCGAGTTTTGGTGCCAGTTCCAGTGAGAGAGTCTACATCACAGCCTCGGGCTGTGAAACTTGCTGGAGGCGAGTCCAAGGGCTAACTGTGTCTGCAATCTACCGTTTGGATAGATTGGAGTCAACGAGGCTGCTGGCTGGAATTCGGATTGGCTTTGAATCGATAAATTCACAGTTGCATATATCGGAGGGATTCGCAGAAAAAAGGGCACAAAAGAGTGGCGCGCCTGGAGGGATTCGAACCCCCGACCTTCAGCTTCGAAGGCTGCCGCTCTATCCATCTGAGCTACAGGCGCGTGATTCGAGTTTACTCCAAGTTTCCGCCGGAGAGAAGTGGCAGGGCAACAATACAATTGACACGACCGTCCGACCGGTCGGACAATGAGCAGAATTGGCTTATTGAATCATCGGGTCATTGATTCATTGAAAGGCAGGCGCAGACGCTGGCTCGTGGAGGCAATGAAGAAATGATTCAATGACCCAATGATTCAATTCTGGAGGCGCGATGTCCGAGCAGGTATACGTTTTTGACACCACGTTGCGGGACGGTGAGCAGTCTCCCGGGTGCAGCATGGATTTTAAGGAAAAGCTGGAGATGGCGCGGCAGTTGGAGCGCTTGCAGGTGGACATTCTCGAGGCCGGTTTTCCGGTTGCTTCGCAGGGCGACTTCGACGCCGTCAGAGCCATCGCCTCAGAGGTCCGGACACCCGTCATTGCCGCCCTGGCTCGGGCCAATCAATCGGACATCGATCGCGCCTGGGAGGCGATCAAGGACGCCGCGCGGCCGCGCATCCACACCTTTCTCGCCACCTCGGACATTCATCTGAAATACAAGCTCCACAAGACTCGCGAAGAAATCTTGAAACTGATCAGTTGGGCGGTGGGGCATGCGAAATCTCTTTGCGCGGACGTGGAGTTTTCACCGGAAGACGCGGGCCGCACCGACCGCGATTATCTGATCGAGTGCTGCCATGCGGCGGTGGAAGCCGGGGCGACCACTCTGAACCTTCCGGACACTGTGGGGTACTGCCTGGAGCCTGAGTATCAGGGGTTGTTTGCCGACGTCCAATCGCGCTTGCCGGGAGCGGATAAGGTCATCCTGAGCACCCACTCTCACGACGACTTGGGCCTGGCGGTGGCGAATACGCTGGCCGGGATCCGGGGCGGGGCGCGGCAGGTGGAGTGCGCGATCAACGGCATCGGCGAGCGCGCCGGTAACGCCGCCTTGGAAGAAGTCGTGATGGCCATTTACGTTCGCAAAGATGCCCTGGGCGTGCACACCAACATCTGCAAGGAAGAGCTTTACGCCTCCAGTGCGCTTCTGACGCGCCTGACCGGGGTTGCCGTGCAACGGAACAAAGCCATTGTGGGGCGCAACGCTTTTTCTCACGAGGCGGGCATTCACCAGGATGGCGTGCTCAAGAACGCCATCACCTACGAGATCATCACGCCTCAAACCGTGGGCCTGCCTTCCAACCAGATTGTGCTGGGCAAACACTCCGGCCGGCATGCGTTGGCCCAGCGTTATGGAGAGCTAGGCTACCAATTGGCCAAGCCCGAACTGGAGCGCGCTTACCAACTGTTTACTCAGCTCGCGGACCGCAAGAAAAACATCTACGACGAGGATCTGGTAGCGATCGTGCAAGAAGGCTTCAAGCATATCCCCGAGATGTACACGCTGAAACTCTTACAGAGTGTGACCTCGACCGAGGGCCGCAGCACGGCGACCGTCGAACTCGAAAAGGACGGCAGGGTCATTCACGATTCGGCGACGGCGGAAGGGCCGTGCGATGCGGCTTTCCGCGCCGTAGACCGGATCATCGGGATTACGGGCATCATTGCCGACTTCTCAGTCCATACGGTTGGCCCCGGGACGGACGGCGTGGCGGAGGTTTCCATTCGGGCGCGGTTGGAAGGACGCGAGTTCACGGGAAAGTCCACCAGCCACAGCGTGGTGGAAGCTGCGGCCCGCGCCTACCTGCAAGCGGCTAACAAGGCAGCCTACGAGCTGAAACGGCTGGAAGAGGAAGGGGCAGCCGTCGCGTCTAGTTCCGTGCACGAGAACGAGGCCGTGGACCGCCTTCTCCCAGGAGGGTACTGACACTTAAAGATTAAGTTTAAAGTGTAAAGGCTAAAGCATAAAGGCCAAAGGCTATTCTTTCGCCTGTTCCTCGCGCGCCTTTATCCTTCACCCTTTAGCCTTTACCCTTTATCCTTGCCTTTGTAGCCTCTGGAGTTTGCAATCCTGCCTGTTAATCTTGTATACTATAAACCAGAAAAGCTATGCAGAGTCTCCATAGGGTCGCGGTTCTGCCGGGTGATGGCATAGGGCCGGAGGTCACGGCCGAGGCCACGAAAGTATTGCACGCCGTCGAGGCGCTCACCGGGCCGACCTTCAGGTTTCAAACCGGACTGATCGGGGGTTGCGCTCTGGACGCAACCGCCTCGCCTCTCCCGGCCGAAACCATTTCCATCTGCAACAACTCTCAGGCGGTATTGCTTGGCGCAGTAGGCGGCCCAAAGTGGGATTCGGTGCGGCCGGAAGTGCGGCCCGAGCAGGGTCTGCTCGAGATCCGGAAGCGTTTGGGCCTCTACCTCAACCTGCGTCCCGTCCGGGTGTTGGATACTCTGGCGGGAATCTCGGCGCTTAAACCCGACCGTGTTCGGGGCACGGACATGGTGATTGTCCGTGAATTGACCGGGGGAATCTACTTCGGCAATCCGCGGGGAATCTTCGCCAAGGATGGGGAGCGAGTGGGGATCAACACGGAGGTCTATCGCGAGCACGAAATTGAACGGGTGGCGCACCGGGCCTTCCAGCTTGCGAAGACTCGCCGGCGCAAAGTCACCTCCGTAGACAAAGCGAACGTGCTGGAGTCCTCGCGACTCTGGCGCGAGGTCGTTTCGCGCGTGGCCCAGTCTTATCCGGATGTCGAACTGGAGAACCTGTACGTCGATAACTGCGCGATGCGGCTCATCGACCGCCCAACCAGTTTCGACGTGCTCCTCACCACCAACATGTTCGGTGACATCTTGAGTGACGAAGCCGCCATGCTGACGGGATCTATCGGCCTGTTGCCGTCGGCCAGCCTGGGTGAACATCATGCCATGTACGAACCGATCCACGGTTCCGCGCCGGACATCGCCGGACGCAATCGCGCCAACCCCGTCGCCGCCATCGCCTCTGCCGCCATGATGCTCCGACATTCATTTCGCATGGAGACCGAGGCTCAGGCCATTGAAACGGCGATTGAAAAAGTCCTGAAACGCGGCCACCGAACACCCGACCTTCCTGGCAAATCTCGTTCCATCACAACCTCCCGCATGGGCGACTTGATCGCCGAAACTACGCAGAAGATCCTGAAATCCCATAAGCCCGCGTAACGGGCAGCATACTTTGGCCTGTGCTTGAGGTCGCAAGCTGCGACCTCAAGCTGTCTGTCTCTTCCCCGCTCAACTGGAACATGAAATCCAGCGGGAACCGATGACGGTTACGCTTCACCTGCTCATTCAAGCGCTTGGTCGAAACGCCGTATAGACCGGCGAGCGGGTAGCGCGGACCACCGCTTTTGTGGTCCGCGTCTTTTCGGCCCCGTGATGGAGCGATCAAATTCGTGCGCGCGGATCGGAGCAGGCGCACGACGATAAGGAAATATCGATCGGAAAGAAAAGGGCGCCGGAGTTTCGACACCGCGATAGAATGCGGCATGGTGGCGATGATAGCTACGGGAAAGACGCGGACCGCAAAAGCGGCGGTCCGCGCTACTTGCTCCGCCGACTCCAGCCGCTGCTGCAAAGCGTTCCCGCCGCGCAGCAGGCACACAATGGCGTTGGTATCCAACAGGTAGCGCTTACCACTCATCACGCAGCTTTCTCTGCTCTTTGAGGGCGTCGCCCTGCCACTCGAGTCTTCCCACGACGTCGGTGAAATTGTATTTGGATCCGTTTGGCTGGGGCGAGACACCCACCACCAGGACGAGTTCGACCGTGCCAGCAGGAAGCTCGACGGGCACATCCAGTCTCAGCCGCCCATCGCTTCCGACTTCACCTTTAGTCTTCACAACCTGCACGGAACCCTCCCCAGTGCGGGCCTATGAACTCACGCCTAGCCCGAGTGTGCCACAAGATTGCCTCCAGACTGGAATCGCAGAAGCCGGTTAAGCAAGCTGCCGCACCTCAAAACGCTTGCGCCGCGGGATTCTTCCACTGTATAAACTTCGAATGATGACTTGGCCAGTGGGATCGGTGGATCGAAGCGGCAGAGTATTGCTCATAGTTTTCTGCCTTTCTATAACTATGCTAACAAACGTCGGAAGATCAGCATCATTGGCGGCGGCGAGCGATTTGCCCCGTGGGGCAGATTTGATACTTCTGCACGGCAAAGTCTGGACAGGAGAGCCTGCTCCCGGCGCATCTGCAACGAGAATCGTCGAAGCTGTGGCCATTGCCAACGGCCGGATACTAGCTGTTGGCAGCGACAAAGAAATCCGTGCCTACCAGGGCCCAAACACGACAGTGGTCGATCTCAAGGGGCGTCTGGCGGTTCCGGGCCTGACCGATAGCCACGCTCATTTCATCCAAGGTGGCTTCCAACTTCTCTCGGTTGACCTGAAAGACGCGCGCAGCGAGGAGGAGTTCGTGCGCCGAATCGCGGAGAAGGCGCGGACTCTGCCTCCCGGAAGGTGGATGCAAGGCGGTGATTGGGATGAGGAGGCCTGGCCTTCGGAGAAGTTGCCCACTCGCTGGCTGATTGATGCGGTTACGCCGCGCACACCTGTTTTCATCAGCCGGTACGACGGCCATGCCGTCTTGGCAAACTCGCTGGCGCTCGAACTCGCCGGCATCACCAAGCAGACGCCGGACCCGGCAGGGGGCGTGATCGTCCGCGATCCAAAGTCCGGCGAGCCCACCGGAGTCCTGAAGGACGAGGCACAGGACCTGGTGGCAAAAGTGATACCGCGTCCCTCCCGGGCTGAAATGGAAGAAGCCTTGCGGGCTGCCCTCAAAGAAGCTGCGCGCGTCGGGCTGACGTCAATTCACGACATCACGGTCGGCCCGGAAGCGTGGAACGGAAACTTCACGGGTGAAATCGCATTGCTGCGGCGCGCCGAACTCGAGGGCTGGCTCACTTGCCGCATCTACGCGATTACTCCCATCGCCAACTGGAAGAATCTGGAACAGGCCGGAATTTCACATGACATGGGGAGCGCTTTCCTGGAGATGGGAGCGGTAAAGGCCTTCGCGGACGGCTCCCTGGGTTCGCGCACCGCCTGGATGTTCAAGCCTTACGATGACGATCCTTCGAACAGCGGACTGCCCATGCCGATTATGGCTCCGCCCGCAAAGCTGGAAGAAATAGCCCGCCAGGCCGACCAGGCGGGAATTCAGATTTGCACCCATGCCATTGGTGATCGTGCCATATCGAGCCTTCTCGACATTTATGAGCGGATTGGCGGCGAGCATCCGGCCGCGCACCGGTTTCGCGTCGAACACGCCCAGCACGTCCGGCCGGAGGACTTTGCGCGCTTTGGGAAGCTCGGAATCGTAGCCTCCATGCAGCCTTATCACGCGATTGACGATGGGCGCTGGGCCGAGAAGCGCATAGGGCACGAGCGCGCGCGGTCGAGTTATGCTTGGAAGTCCATGCTGGATGCCGGCGCGAGGTTGGCTTTCGGTTCGGATTGGCCGGTGGCGCCCCTGGACCCATTGTTAGGGATTTACGCCGCAGTTACGCGCGCCACGCTCGACGGGAAGAACCCCGGCGGCTGGTTCCCGGAACAGCGTTTGACGGTCGAAGAGGCCTTACGCGCTTACACGCTGGGCGCCGCCTACGCTGCTTTTCAAGAGAAGGAAAAGGGCACAGTCTCGCCGGGAAAGCTGGCGGATGTGGTGGTCCTTTCTGATGACTTATTCCAAATACCGCCAGAAAGAATCAAGGACGTACGTGTGGAAGTCACTATTGTGGGGGGCAGAGTCGTATATCAGTCCAACAGGTAGATCCGAAAACCAGCTCCGTTTGTTACTTTGGATTCGATCGCCCGAACATGCGGAGTAAGAGGAAGATAACCAGCGTATAAATGGCGGCATTAATCGGGATCGCTATCAGGACGAAATCCTTCACCGTGGCGCTGTGAATACCGCGCAAACAGATGCAAGCTAGGAAGCCCGGGATTTGCGGCCACATCAGGAACTCAGTTTTCGGAGAGGAAAGGCAATATAGCAGTACCGAGGCGGTAAGTCCTCCCACCAATGCCATCGAGAAGTGCCTAATTGCGTTGCTCGGGATCTTGCCCCGTTGTACTGCCTGGTAAGGGGCCACCGTCTTTTCATCCTGGGAAAGCCGATTTGCCAGCCCGGACGCCATATCCGTAACCACGCCCAGTATGAACTGATTTCCGAACAACGCAAGCCCAAAACCTTGTCGGGGGAATCTCTGCCGGGTCGTCCTCAGTCATCATCTGCTCGGTCGGTATCCCGATGAAGAGCCTCGTGCCTCAAACCCGGATGTCCGAGCTACACCCTGCAATGAGGTGCGGTCTGAGGAGGGCTTTTTTACGAATGTTTTTTTGAATTGCACTTCTGGTAAGTAGCATGTACTATATCGGGCGGTAATGTGCCAGAGAGTAACGACCTAAACTGCCATTACCAAGGATGGAGCCGAAATGTCAATGTGGCGGGACAAGAAAACTCAGCCGACGGAGCCGCACGATGTGCAGCGCACGGCGCCGCCTCCGCCGCCTCCGCCTTCTCCCCGACAGGAAACGTCTATGAATGAGATGACTTCAAAGTTGTCAAGCACTGCATCCGGCACACCGCGCCAGACCGTCCTCGGTCCAAGCGTGGTGCTGAAGGGTGAATTAACTGCCGACGAGGATCTGCTGATCGAAGGCCAATTCGAGGGGACTGTCTCCCTCGAACAACATTGCCTGACCGTCGGGGCGAATGGCCACGTCAAGGCTGAAATCCGTGCTCGCCAAGCCGTGATTCTTGGCACCTTGACGGGCAAAGTTGCAGCGCGGGAGAAGGTCGAGATTCGCCGCAGCGGGCATCTGGTGGGCGATCTCACGACCGGCGCAGTAGCCATCGAGGAAGGGGCCTATTTCAAAGGCAGCATTGAGATCCTTCGGGATGAGGCCAAGGAGAGCCCCAAAGGTGCCTCCGCACCCCGCCCCTCGGGAACGACCGTATAAGCCGGCTTCGGCTTTTGATGTTCCCAACGACAACATTTTTCGACTCTCAAGGCTCTCGCAAAACTACCCCGGCAGCACCCAGTCGTGCCCTCGAATGGTTGTGGCAAAACCTCCGGGACGTCAAACGTCCACATGTCCTTGATTGTGGTCCCGCGCACCCCACCACGATCGATGTCCTGCTCAAGCGCGGGTCCAAGCTTTACGTTTCCGACCTGATTGCACTTGTCCGGGAATCCGACCCCAAATACATCCGGCGGCTAGGGAAGACCACGACCTTTCTGATCGACGCTTTTCTCGAGAACCTTCCTTCCATTCCTGCCGATTCGTTATCAGTGATTGCCTGCTGGCATCTCTTGGACCTGCTTCCACGCGAGGCCATCCCAGGCTTATTAACGAGGCTCTGGTCATATCTCCGGACCGGCGGGGTAGTGTTTTGCCTGCTTCGCGAACCCAGTCTGCCAAATGGCGCGGGAACGCGCTGGTGGCTCGACAGTCTTACGACGCTCCGCTCGGACCCGGAAAGTAAGCTGCCGTTCCCCTACCCGGTTCTCACCAATCGCGAAATCGAGCACTTGGTCCCTGGCGGTAATGTCAAGACCTTCCTCACCCGGTCGGCGCGCCGTGAAATTGTCGCCATAAAGTAGTGTTGCCGATTGTCGATTTTCGACTGGGGGAGGTTAGCTTTTAATCATCCATCAAAAATCTTCAATCGGCAATGCTCCCTAGGGATGTCCGAAATTGGACAGTGGAATCCCAAAAGCGGACACTCCACCTACGAAAGCGGCCTCGGCAGAACTGATAACTCCTTCCTAAACAATGAGTTAGGCTTATTCTGCGATTGGTCCATTTCTTGCCTTTGCCTAAGGTGACGGCTAAGACCTAAGAGCTGAGTACTTTGAAGAGGCAGAGCAATGGAGACGATTGTGCTGGACCCTGAGAAAACACGAACATCTTCCACGGCGCGAATCCTGATCGCGGATGATCAGCCGGATGTGGTGGAGGCCCTTCGCCTCCTGCTGAAGGCGGAAAGCTACGAAGCCGAAGGCGTGGGCTCACCGGCGGCTGCCTTGCAGGCACTTGAAGCCCGGGATTTCGATCTGTTGCTGTTGGACCTGAATTATACCCGCGACACGACTTCGGGTCTCGAGGGTTTGGACCTGCTTTCCCGCATCAAGGCGACGGATAGCATTGTGCCTATAGTCGTGATGACGGCGTGGGGCAGCGTCGAGTTGGCGGTCGAGGCCATGCACCGGGGCGTGGGCGACTTTGTCGTGAAGCCCTGGAACAACTCACACCTGCTTGATATTCTGCGGACGCAAATCGAGTTGGGCGCCTCACGCCGGCGGCAGTTGCAGGCAGAAGAACGGGAGCGGGAGGACGTCGAAGCCGTGCAGCGCGGATTTCTGCCCAAAGAAATCCCGCAGATGGAGGGCTTTGAAATTTCTGGGGCCTGGTTACCGGCACGTAGTGTGGGTGGAGATTACTTCGATGTCCATGCCTTCAGCGAGAACAAGCTTGGCATGTCCATTGCCGATGTCTCAGGCAAAGGGATGTCCGCTGCGCTCCTGATGTCCAACTTGCAGGCGGCGCTCAAGTCTATGGCGTCCGAGCAAGCTTCCCCTGAAGAGCTGTGCGGCAAGGTCAATCGGATCATTTGCGACAACATTTCTCGGGACAGATTCATTACTGCCTTCTATGGCTTGCTCGACAGCACGTGCAATCGTCTAGTCTTTACTAATGCGGGACATAACTCTCCCATTCTGGCGCGTCGAGACGGTTCGTGCATGCGCCTTGGCGAAGGTGGTGTCCCTCTGGGGCTTTTCCCCGATTGGAAATACGAAAGGGGCGAGGTGCAGCTCGCCGCCGGTGACCGGCTCGTACTTTTCACGGATGGGGTGACGGAAGTGAGCGGCGCGGCCGGCGAAGAATTTGGCGAAGAACGTCTGGTCAAAGTACTGCTGGAAAACCGTCACCTCAGCGCGCGAGAGCTGCAGGAGAGAGTTCTAGCGGAGGTCCACAAGTTCAGCGGTGGCCGATTTGAGGATGACGCCACGCTGGTTGTGGTAGCAGTAAAGTAAATGATTCCCCACGTTGTTGTCATCCTGAGCGCAGCAAAGGATCGCCGCAGCGCGGCCACATTTCACGCCGGGGGTGAGAAGAATATGTCTGACGTCGCGCGGATAGGAGCCAGGACGCTTGCGGTTTCCGTGATCTTACTGGCCAGGGCCGGTGTCGGTCAGGTCGCGGCTAACGCTCAAACGTTTCCGCTCACCGAGACCCAGGATCTCATCCTGATTAACGTAAAGGCGGACGCCGTCGAATACAAGGGGCGCAAAGCTGTACGTCTCACAAACGACACGCAGAAGGATGGCTTCGCGCTTCTGCGGGGCACGGACTTTCAGGATGGAACCATCGAGGCGAACATCGCCCTGAAGATTACCACACCGCCAGGCGTAAGAATGCCCGGCTTTGTCGGCATCGCCTTCAGAGCGCGACCGGACGCATCACGGTACGAGCTCTTCTACTTGCGGCCGGGGAACTCGCGCTCAGATGACCAGGAGATGCGGAACCATTCGGTGCAGTACGTCTCCGAGCCGGACTTCGACTGGTACAAACTACGCCAGAGGTGGCCTTGGGTCTACGAGGCCTATGCGGAATTACAGACGGAGACATGGACGAAGGTCAAGATCGAAGTTAAGGGCCGCTCCGCAAAACTCTGCTTAAACGGGTCGGAACAGCCAAGCCTCGTGGTGGACGGCCTGAAGGGTGAGGATTTGCGGGGTGGCGTGGCGCTGTGGGGTTACCCCGGCGAGGAGGCCTATTTCTCAAACGTCCGAATCACGAACTCGACCCCGCTTCCTGTGAAGAATGGCTCGGACGCCAGCGGCACGTGGCAGGTGAAATTCTCGAGCTACGCCGGAAACTTTGACGGTACTCTGCTGCTCACACGCGAGGGCAATAAGGTGACTGGAACCTGGTCCGGCGACCTTGGTAATGCTCGCCCCGTTTCCGGAACGTGGCGCGATGGCTACGCCGAGTTCAGCTTCGATGCGCAATGGAAGTTCCCGCAGCTCCAGGGCCAGGGTGCCGCGACGCTCGCCGGTTGGTTCGATGGCGATTCGGCTGGCGGGCGCATGAGAGTGGAAGGCCTGGCCGATGGGCGATGGACGGCAACGCGGAAGCCGTAGCGAATTGAGGCAATAGGCCAGATACGCGCGGGCGTGGCAATCGTCGCGTGCCTTTTCCCCGCGCGCCGCGGAGGGAGAATGGACCTCAAGGTCGCGCTGCGATGCGAGAGAGAATCAAGGCAGCAGGAGGCAAGAGGATCAGGAAAACCCAAATGCATTTAAGGAGGGCCTCATGTCAAAGCGTATTCTTCAGTTGCTGCTGGTTGCCGGCCTGGTTGCCGGCACGTTATCGGCAGCGGACGATCCGTTCGTAGGCAAATGGAAGCTTAATCCTTCTAAAAGCAAACTCACCGACTACATGAAAGTTGAGAGTCTCGGCGCAAACAAGTACGCCCTCGACCTCGGCGGCGGCAATGTCGAGACTATCGTGGCTGACGGCACGTACCAGCCTGGCGTAAACGAAACCACGCTGTCCATCACTATCGAGGGGCCCGTCAACTGGAAGGTAGTGCGGCAGAAAGATGGGCACACTCTCATTACCGGGATTTGGACGCTTTCCCAAGACGGGAAGACGCTCAGCGATCACTTTTCGGCTAACCGGCCTGATGGGTCTACGTTCGCAATGGATTATGTGTATAACCGAACGACGCCAGGCTCAGGTTTCGCGGGCACATGGGTAAGCACCAGCGAGCCACCCTCGGCTTTCGAGGTTCAGATCCAGCCCTATGTGGGTGACGGCCTTTCGTTAATCACCTCTGGTGACCGTGAGGCTCGAAACTTTAAATTCGATGGGAAAGACTATCCGGACCTGCGCCCGAATGTTGCGCCTGGCTCTACGTCCTCGGGACGCCGGGTGAACGAACGCACTCTGGAAATCACCGACAAGATCAAAGGCAAGGTGACGGACATCTGGCAGATGAGCCTTTCTCCCGATATCAAGACCTTGACGCTGACCGTGCACCCCGTCGGTCAAAGCGAGCCGAGCATCCTTGTGCTTGATCGCGAATAGAAGGGGGGATGGCGGTTTTGAGGTATGAAAGGAGGCTATCAGCCGTCAGCTATTAGCGGTCAGCAAGAGTATGGAATCATGGCGCTCGCTGAGTGCTGAGAGCTGAAAGCTGACAGCTTTCGAAAGGAGGAGCCATGGCTAATGTCGAGCGAGTTCGCGAAGTTATGGAAAAGCCGTTGGAGCCGGAATACTTCAAGCTGAAGTCAGCGGCGGGATGGAAGCTGGTCGCCGTTGAGTGGGAACGGGAGGTCGAAGAACCCCAGGAAGAACCTCGCCACGCCCTGGAAGAAATACCCTACGGTCTGCGGGTGGGGGATGACTGCTTGCACCTGGTTGAAAATCCCGCCGAGACCGAGGTCCTCATTCATATGTTGGACGGTATCGTGCAGGATTTGCCTTTCTCCAAAATCGCCGAAGAGTTGAATCGCAGCGGCCTTCGGACGCGCGGCGGGACCAAGTGGGAGCCCGTTCTCGTCTACAACATGCTCCCGAGGCTTATTCAGGTTGGCCCGCGCATTTTCTCCAGCGAGGAATGGCAGGCACAGAAGAAGCACGTGGTCAACTACGGGGGCTAGGGGAAGGGCAGTGGCTAGTGCCTAGTGCCGTGCCTAGTGGCTAGCCGCGAGCCACTAACCACTAGTCACCTGTCTGTTGAGGGAAAAACGATGAGCACTCTACTCCAGGACCTGCGCTACGGGCTACGCACGCTGGGGCGCAATCCGGGCATCACGACAGTGATGGTACTGACGCTGGGTTTGGGGATTGGCGCCAATACGGCCATTTTCAGCTTTCTCAGTGCATTAATTGAGGTGCACCTGCCGATCGCACAGCAACGACAAATCGTTAATCTCTGGGCCTCCAATTCCTTCAGCGGCAGGAACAGCTTGTCAATTCCAGACTTTCTGGACTATCGCCAGCAGAACCGCGTTTTCCAGGACCTCGCCGCCTATGCAGGCGAATCATTCCCGCTTACGAACGCGGGTGAGCCTAAGCGCCTTGGCGGCGAACGGGTATCTTTCAACTATTTTCGTCTCTTGGGCGTGCAACCCGCGATCGGACGTGACTTTCTGTTGGAAGAGTCCCAAGGCGAGGCGCGAGTGGTTATCCTGAGCCATGGGTTGTGGCAGGGCAACTTCGGGGCCGACCCGAGGATTCTCGGGCGCAACATCACACTTAACCACGAGAGCCACACCGTCATCGGGGTAATGCCAGCCGGTTTCCGCTTGTTCACCGGCGCCCCCGACCTGTGGGTTCCGCTCGATCTGCGCTCGAACCCGTTGAGCCGTGGCGTGCGCCAGGTGATGGTGATCGGTCGCCTGAAAGCCGGCGTCGGCAAAGACCAAGCCCAAGCCGAGATGAGCAGTTTGGCCGGCCGCTTGGCGCAGGCGTTTCCCGGCGCCGATAAGGGCTGGGACGTGCAAGTTGTCCTGCTGCAAGATGAGATTAATAAAAAGCTTGGGTTGGGGCTGGCCTTCATCATGTTCCCGGTAGTGCTCGTGCTGTTGATCGCCTGCGCCAACGTGGCTAACCTACTTCTGGCCCGCGCCTCGGTGCGAGAGAGCGAAATGGCGGTGCGGGCCGCGATGGGCGCGGTGCGGTTCCGGCTCATTCGCCAACTTCTGACGGAGAACCTGATACTGGCTCTGGTGGCGGGCGTTTTCGGCCTCTTGCTCGGGATTTGGGGAATGGGCATCTTGCGCTCGGCATTTCCCGCCGCCATCGGTGCCTCTTCTACCGCACCGGCCCTGGACGCACGGGTTCTTGGCTTCGCGCTGCTCCTCTGTGTGTTGACGCCGCTCCTGTTTGGCTTGGCCCCGGCCATCTACGGCTCCAAGCTGGACCTCAACGAAGCGCTGAAGGAGGGTCGAAGAGGTTCGCGGGCCGGCGGTTCGCACCGCGTGCGCGAATACCTGGTGATTTCAGAAGTCGCCCTAGCCGTGGCGCTGTTGGGGTTGGGCGGCTTGCTGCTTCGCCTCGTTTTCATGGTCGGCACCCCGAACCCCTCCATCGACGTGAACCATCTGCTGACCCTGACGCTTTCTTTGCCCGAGTCGACCTATCCGCGGGACCAGGAGGTGGCGGCCTTCTATCGCCGGGCGCTGGAAAGCGTGCACGGCGTCCCGGGGGTGGAATCGGCCGGCATCGTGGATGATTTACCTGTCCTTTGGGAGCTCCGCTCGGCACTCAAGCCCGTCGCCCTCGAAACGCGGCCCGGTGCGGCAGCGAACGCCGCCGCAGTTGTTTTAAGAGTGAGCGCGGACTACTTCCGCGCCCTCGGAATTCCCCAGCGCCGCGGACAAGGGTTGAGCGGGCAGGACACAGCCGGAGCATTGCGGGTGGCACTAATTAACGAGACCCTGGCCCGCGCCTGGGGTGGTGAAGACCCGATCGGCAGGAGGTTGCGTCCGGCAGGCGGTGGTAGCGACGAGCGTTGGGTTACGGTGGTAGGCGTGGTGGGCGACGCGCTCAGGGATGCGCGCCAGACGCCCCTGCCTGGTGTTTACTTGCCCTACGCCCAGAATCCCGAGCGCGACATGACGTTTGTGGTGCGCACTCTGACGCCCCCCCAGGGCTTGGTGGATCCGTTGAAGCGCTCCTTGCGGGCGGTGGATAAGGATCTTCCGATCGACGACGTGCGCACCATGCGGCAGAGGGCGTCGGACGAATTAGCGGGACCGATGGGCATGGTGGAGATGGTTCTGGCGTTCGCGGCGCTCGCGCTGCTGCTGGCTGCGGCGGGGGTATACAGCGTGATGAGCTACGTCGTGGCGCAGCGCACCCACGAGATTGGCGTGCGCATGTCACTGGGTGCGCGCGCCCGCGACGTTGTGAACTTGGTGGTAAAGGATGCCTTAGTCCTCATTGTAAGTGGGGTTGTGATTGGGTCGGCGGGGACGTTCACCTTCGGCAAGCTGCTGGGCCACGAACTGGCGGATCTCGGCATCCGGCCTTACGACCCGCCCGCTCTTTCGTGTGCGTCCCTGGTGCTGATGGCTGCGGCGCTGCTGGCCTGCTATATCCCCGCCCGCCGCGCCGCTCGGGTTGATCCCATCGTGGCGCTGCGGCACGAATGAAGCTCTTAGCTCTCAGCCGTCAGCTCTCAGCTTTCAGCAAAAGGAGTTCGAGCAGGTTGCTTGCTGAAAGCTGAGAGCTGACGGCTGAGAGCGTGAAACTTATCGAGGTGAATGATGGGTACTCTGCTACAGGACCTTCGCTACGGCTTGCGCATGCTCGCCGCCAATACAGGCTTCACGGTGGTGGCGGTGCTGACGCTGGCGCTCGGCATCGGCGCCAACACCGCCATTTTCAGCTTGATTGACGCCGTCATGCTGCGCGCCCTGCCGGTGCGCGACCAGTCGAGCCTGGTGGTGCTGCGCTGGGCGGCGCACAAAACGCCACGCCGTAATGGCACAAGCTCTTTTGGTGATTGCGCGCGTAACGAAGGCGGGGACAAGAACCCGTCTGGTTGCTCGCTGCCTTATCCTTTCTTCGAGCTGATTCACTCGGAGAAGCGAGCGTTTTCCAGTGCGACGGCGTTTGCCGGGCCCGCTCAGCTCGTGCTCAGCGGCAACGGGCCGGCCCGCATGGCAGGCGGCGAACTTGTAACCGGAGACTACTTCTCCACACTGGGCGTGAACGCCTCGGTGGGGCGCACGCTGGGCCCAGCCGATGATTCACTTTCCGCCCCGCCGGCTGTCGTCCTGAGCTATGCGTTTTGGCAAGACGCATTCGGCGGCGACCGCTCCGCCATCGGCCGAAGCATTGTGCTGAATTCCGTCCCATTTACGATCGTCGGCGTGACGGAGCCAAACTTCACCAGCTTGACACCCGGGAAAACGCAAGACATGTTCCTTCCGCTTTCCATGGATCCCCGCCTGAGCATTCCTTGGATGAACGGACGCGACGAGCGAAGCCTCAATACCTGGTGGCTGGTCGTCGTGGCGCGGCTGAAGCCTGGAGTGACGCTCGCAAGCGCGCAAGCGGCGGCCAGCCTGCTATTTCGCAACGAAATGCTGACTGGTGAGAAGCCGTTGTCGAAGGCTTCGGACGATCCCAGCATCGTTCTTAGGCCTGCACAATCGGGCCTGGACGGAAGGCGGAGCTTCATTTCAATGCCACTCTACGTGCTGATGTCCGCGGTCGGCCTCATCCTCCTGATTGCTTGCGCAAACGTGGCGGGCCTTCTGCTTTCGCGCGCTGCGGCGCGACAGAAGGAAATGGCGGTTCGCCTGGCGTTGGGCGCGGGACGCCTGCGGATGGTGCGGCAATTGCTGACGGAAAGCGTGATGCTATCGCTGGCCGGAGGCGCGCTGGGAGTGCTCTTGGCGATTTGGGGCGTGCCCGCCCTGACGGCCCTCATGTCGGGCGATGGTGACCGCCCGTTTCCTTTTGTGGTCGGGCCGGACTGGCGCGTTCTGGCTTTCACGGTTTGCATTTCACTCTTCGCGGGAATCCTTTTCGGCCTGGCGCCGGCGCTGCGCAGCACGCGACTGGACTTGACGCCGGCGCTCAGAGAGAGCGCCTCGGGGCTGCCGGGTGGCGAGATGCGCTCCGGTTGGCGGTTCCATCTCGGCAAGGCGCTCGTAGCCATCCAGGTTGCGCTATCGATCGTGGTGCTGATTGGGGCGGGTTTGGTGGTGCGGACACTGCGGAATCTCCGCAGCATTCATCCGGGCTTTGATACCCGCAACCTCTTGCTCTTCAGCATTAACCCCACGCTCCAGAAATACTCGGACTCCAAGATTCAAAGCCTATATCGCGACTTGCAGGAGCGGCTCGCGGCGCTGCCCGGCGTGATCTCCGTAAGCTATTCCTCGGACTCGCTCTTGAGCGGGAGTCTGTGGACCAGCGACCTTCACGTAGAAGGGCAGGCGGAGAAAACGACACAGGAAGTGGACATGCTTGCGGTAGGGCCGGGCTTTTATAAGACCTTGCGCATTCCTGTGCTCGGAGGGCGCGCTTTCACCAGCGCCGACTTCGAGCAGGCGGCTCAAGCCGCCGCAGCCGGGGAATCGCCGCAACAAACTGCGACTCCGTCCCGAGTGTTAGCGGCGGCGAAATCCTCGCCCGCCGTGGGTCCGCCGATCCCCGTGCTGGTGAATGCTAGCTTTGTTCACAACTATTTTGGGAACCAGAATCCGCTAGGCAAGAGGTTGACTCAGGGCGACAACTCCGAAACAACCGGCAACGCGGCCGAAAAGCCGAGGATGACCAAGGTCTGGGAGATCATCGGCGTGGCGGGCGACACGAAGTACGACAGCTTGCGGCGCGAAGTCCATCCCACCGTTTACGTCCCCGTGACGGGCGGCGGCGCGACTTTCGAGTTGCGCACGGCCTCGAGTTCATCCGCACTGATTCCAGCCGTGCGCAGGACCGTGAGCGATGCGGATAACAACCTTCCAATTTTCGGCGTCCGCACACAGTCGCAGCGCATCGACGAATTGCTGACCCAAGAGCGCCTGATCGCGCGTTTGGGCAGTTGTTTTGGCGGCTTGGCGCTGCTGCTCGCCTGCGTAGGGCTCTACGGCCTGCTTTCTTATGAGGTGGCTCGCCGCACGCGCGAAATCGGCATTCGGATGGCGCTGGGAGCGGAACGGGCCGACGTGTTGCGCGGCATCGCGGGCCAGGGGCTTCGGATAACAATTGTCGGGGTCGTAGCCGGCATCGCCGCCGGAGCGGCCGTAACGCGTTTCCTCTCCAGCCTGCTTTTTGGCCTCAAGGCAAACGATCCGGTCACGTTCGCGGGTGTGTCGCTGATCCTGATTGCAGTGGCGTTGCTGGCCTGCTACCTGCCCGCCCGCCGAGCGACGAAGGTCGATCCCATGGTGGCGCTGCGGTACGAGTAGAGCAGGGAACAGGGAATAGGGAACAGGGAATAGCAAAGGGGGCGGCGCGCTCGGCCTGGGGCTTGCTGCCGGATACTTTCACGCGCGCCGGGCCACCAAAGTCAATCCCATCACCGCGCTGCGCTACGAATAGCGTCAGGCGCCAGGGACGGCAAAGCTATCAGCCCTCAGCTATCAGCAAACCACCAACAGGTATGTGGCCCTCTCCCGGGGGAGAGGGTGGCGAGCGTAGCGAGCCGGGTGAGGGGTAACTTCGACCGCTCTGACAAAAGCGCCGAGACGTCCCCGTCATCGGTAGGAACGGAAGGGCGACAAATTTACATCTTGACAAACCCCTCGCTCTATGCTACAATGCTAGCGTACCCTGCGGCAAGGGCCGCAGGCGCGAGGGAGTCAAAAAGTTGAGTGGTCAAGAAGTCGGAGTCGACATCAGCGCAGGGTCGCGGCAGCTCAGTAAGGGGCCAGTCTCCAGGCCTCAGCGGTTCCTCGGATCGACCATTTGTCCTGGGTTCGCGTCACGGGCTTGATCGCTGAGGCGCCGGGAAGTCCGGAGAAGAGATGCAGAATATTACGACCGAAGCCAGTATGTTATTGAAAACACAGGAAGGCGTGTTTTAGTTGATGCGAAAACAAACCCAAGACGACCCCAGTATTGCATGCCAAGCGTGCAGATTTGGCTCCGCGAACGACACTTCAGTGATTCACCCGCTCCGCCCCACGGCCAGGCTGCCAGAGTTCGGGCCGTTCGAATGCGGCCCGCCAGGAATGGGCAAACCCCAGATCCGCGAGAAAAACACAAAATCGTGGGAACGAAGCTAAGAAGTCATTGAAAACAAAGGAAGTCGCATTTAGAGCAGTGCGAAAACGGACCCAAGAATATGCCAACGAACCGTGGAAAATCGGCAAAAAGCCGCTGCGTGTCATTCCGAGGCGCCGCAGGCGACGAGGAATCTCGCAGTGGTTGGAAAACCAACCAGAGCCAGATTCCTCGCTCCGCTCGGAATGACCAGGGAAACGGGTTTTTGCGCACCCGGGTTGCGGCCGTCACCCGCCGGGGTGGTTTACTGAAAGCTGATAGCTGACGGCTGACAGCTTCTGGAGTGCAAAGCTGACGGCTGACAGCTTCTTTGGTTATACTGAGGAACGAAACTTCTGGCCCGCTGCCAGCGTATTGATGATTAAAGCCCGAAAGGAGTGCAAACTGTTATGAAGTTGCAATCAATTCGCAGTCTGGTCCTCATCCTGGGGGCATTGTGTTTGCTCCCGTCGACCCGTGCGGTCTGGGGCCAACAGGCTCCAGTCGCAGCCCCGACGGTCGGCGAGAACTTTATGGCTCATGACTACACCAGAACACACTCATTTCCGAATATATTTGATTCCTTCGCGTCTCTGCCCGTTCCCCAGGCAAGCATGCAGAACTCAATGCGGCTGAAGGACCTGATTCGCGACGGGAAACTGTGGCTCTCCCTTCAGGACGCCATTGCGCTGGCGCTCGAGAACAATCTGGACATCGATTACCAGCGGTTCAATATACCTTTGGCGCAAACCGATTATCTCCGCGCCCGGGCTGGTGGTGCGGCTCGCGGCGTCACGGGGGAAACAATTTCAACCGCGTTGTTTTCCGGGGCCATCGGTTCCTCTTCGGGTACCGGGGGAAGTGGGTCGGGCAGCGGTGCAGGCGGCGCAGGCTATAGCGGTGGCCCAACCAGTCTGGGTTCGTATAGTTGCTGCGATCCGTTTGTCTCTGTCTCTGGGGGATTGAACCAAGCCGTCACTCCTCTTGGAGTGGCCGTCCTTACCGGTCTTTCCTCCGTAACCACGCACTATGCAGGATATTCCGCCTTTTACGGCCAGGGTTTTATGACCGGCACCAGCTTCGCCGTTGGAATGTTCCAGGATCGCTCGACCACCAGCGCCCTGACGGCTTTGGTCAACCCGTCCATACCCTCGTATTTCGCAGTTGGCCTGAGCCAGAATCTTCTAAATGGCTTTGGCTACCGAGCCAATGCGGCCTCCTTGCGCATTACCCGTAACGGCCTCAAGATCGCCGACGCCGGCTTCCGGCAAAACGTCATGGCGACCTTGCAGGCCGTCGTCAATGACTATTGGGATCTCCTTTACTTCCGCGAGAACATCCGCGTGGCTGAGGAAGCGATTAGATATGCGGAGGCGGACTTACACAACAACACCCGCCAGGTCGAAATCGGGAACATGGCGGCCATCGAAGTGACACGTGCGAAGTCAGAAGTTGCTACCCGAAAGCAAGGATTGATCCAAGCCCAAACCGCGTATCAGCAGCAGGAAGAGAAACTGAAGACCGAACTTTCAAAGCATGTGGACGCTGACCTGGCGGCTGTGCCTATCGAACCCACCGATAAGCTGCCTGAGCCGAGTGCTAACGACATTCCCTCGCTCGAAGAAGCCCTTAACCTGGCGGCCAAGAATCGGCCGGAGATCGAAAAGGTTCAGTTGAATATGCGGAACCAGGAAATCACGATCCAGCAGAACCGGAACCATCTGCTTCCTTCCTTAAGTGTTTACGGCACCTACGCCCCGGAGGGACTTTCTGGGCATTTCCTTTGCGGAACCAATATTTATGAACCGGCCTGTCCTGCAGGAGTGACAGGCTACATTCCGGGGGGAACCGGCGACTCGCTGTCGCAAGCGTTTCGCAACGTCTATCCGAACTACTCATTGGGATTCAACCTGACGATTCCTATTCGCAACCGCTCCGCGCAGGCTGACGCCGCAACCGCCCTCCTCCAGGAGCGACAATATCGAGTTGACTTGCAGCGGCAGACGAACCTAGCCCGGCAGGACGTACGCAACGCGGTGATTGCCGTGACCCAGGCGAAAGCCCAAATCGATGCGGCCGTGGCAGCGACAGCGCTTCAAAAAGAGACTTTGGAAGGAGAACAGAAGAAATTCCAACTGGGAGAATCTACGCCCTTCCTCGTCATCCAGGCAGAAAGAGACTTCGCGCAGCAAGAAGCCGTCGAAGCCCAGTGGCGCGATGCCTATGCCAAGGCGCTAGTCCAGTACGCGCAAGCCACCGGTACGATTCTGGACCGGTTCAATGTCGAAATCTCGGAGGCCAAGACCGGTCAGGTCACCAAAGCCATGAATATTCCAGGCACGGCAGCAACGCCGACGGGGCAGTGAGGAAAGGAAGAGGGAATTGTAAATTGTAAATTATAAATACTAAGAATGACAATGCTTAGTATTGAAACAAGGCGCTCTTGCGATCCGACGGCCCCTTCCCACGGGGGGAGGGCTGAAATTTCCAGGGCCGCCCATCTGCCCACCTGCCGATCTGCCCGCCTCACGGCTGGATGAGGCCCTTCTTCACTGCGAACAGAACCAGCTCCGCCGTGCGATGGAGGTCGAGGGTCTCCATGACGCGGGCGCGGTGCACGGCGACGGTATTAACACTGATATTAAGCAGTGTAGCAATTTCCTTATTGGATTTTCCCTGAGCTATTAACTGTAGGACTTCCTTCTCGCGCAGCGTGAGCCTTTCATACGGATCCTGGCTGGTGCCTTGAAACGTGCCCGCCTTCATACTCTCCAGAACGATGTGGGAAATGCCGGGGCTGAAGTAGGCCTGGCCCTCCGCCAGCGCCATGACGGCGCGCGTCAGGTCGACCTCGATGGCGTTCTTCAGGATATAACCTTTGGCGCCCAACTCGAACGCCTTGCGGACATAGGCCTCATTCGAATACATGCTGAGGATGACGATCTTGATTTGCGGGTTGGCCTTGAGCACTTCCGCGGTCGCCTCGAGCCCGCCCAGTTCCGGCATGGAGAGATCCATGACGACCACATCGGGCTTGAGCTCTTTGCACTGCTCGATGGCCTCGAGGCCGGTGCGCGCTTCTCCCACCACGGTGATACGAGGATCATCCTCGAGGATGCGGCGGAATCCCTGGCGCACCAGAGTGTGATCTTCGGCGAGCAGGACTCGAATTTGCTTATCCTTGCTGGGGGCTGTCACGGTTTAACTCACCTCTTGGACTGCGTGGTTTAACGACGGCCTTTGGAGGGGAACGGTGACGCTGACCACTGTTCCCCTGTTGGGCGTTGAGTGAATTGAAAACGAGCCCTTCAGGTGCTCGGCCCTTTCCCGCATTCCCATCAAGCCTATTCCTTGACCCGCCACGCGATTGTTTTCCGGGCCGGTCACGAAGCCTGCTCCGTTGTCCCGGATTTCAAGGCTTAATGTGCCCGCTGCCTCTTCCACCGTCACCCAGGCTTCTTTGGCGCCGGAGTGCCGGGCCACGTTGTTCAACGCCTCCTGAACAATTCGGTACAGATGAATCGCATCCTCGGGCAGGAAGAAGCCGTCTGAAAGTTTACCCTTATAGTGTACCAGAACGCCCGTCTGCCGCGAGAACTGGTCCACAAACCACTCGAGAGTCTGCCCCAGTCCGAAATCGTCCAGAATCGCCGGGCGGAAAATCTGCGACTCGGAGCGAACGGACTGGAGAGTGTCTTCCACGATCTTCTTGACGTACTTCACATCCTCGACGAACACGGGGTCCTTGTCCAGCGCTTTTTGACTGGCGCGGCCCAGCGTGACGCCGATGGCCGTCAGGATCTGGCCGAACTCATCGTGCAGGTCGCGCGCCACCTGCCGCAGCGTCTTCTCCTGCACGTCAATCAATTTCCAGGAAAGCATGCGGAGTTCTTCAGACTGGGTTTGCAGCCGCTCCGCGAGGTGGTGCAGGCGATCGAACGTCTTGCGATTCGCCTGCAGCGTATAAAGCCCTGTGCCCAGTGCCACCAGGAATAGAACGCCGATCAACACGAGAATGTCGCGCTTGACTCTCCCGTAGGTCAGGCTGACCTGTTGCCCAGCCTCGGTCTGAGCCTGATCGTTGAGCGCCAACAAGCGCGTGATAATCGAGGAAATAATCTCCCGCTTGCTTTCGAGTTGGGACCGGATCATGTAGCGCGCCGTCTCCTCGTGGCCCTGGTCGGCCAGTTGGAAGGCTTCGTCGGAGCTGAGCCAGAAGTCGTCCAATACGTCGCGCAACTGCCGGCGTTTTTCGTCTCCAGCGGAGGTGCTGGCGGAATACTGCCCTTCCAGTCGCAGGGCTTCATCCATGTCTTGATGCACCCGCGTGAATTCGCCTTTCCAATAGAAGATCGGGTAGCGGCTCTCGGGCAGCGTCATGTCTCGGAGGGATACGGCGAGTTGGTAGGTGTCATCCTGTAGCCGCAAGAGCTGCAGAGAAGCCTTGCGGTTCTGCTGCACGACGTTCACCTGAAAGTCTTCCAGCCAGCGGATTTCACGGATCGTGTAACCGGCGAAAATCAGGAAGACGGCGAGAGTGACGCCCAGGCCCAGCCACAAACGGGCCGAGGGCGAGGGAATCGCGCTCAGCACATCGTGTTCAGTATCCGCTCGGATCATTGCGCATTCGGTGTGGGCTCAAGGCCTTCCGCCCTTACAATCTTGTCACTGAATGTAGGGAGATTCAAGCCAGTCGTCGTTTCCGAAACGGCTGTGAAGGTGTGAACAAATTCAGAACGTGTCATCCTGAGCGCAGCGAAGGATCTCTGCAGTTGATCGTAAATCGCTGAAACATAAGAACTGCCGGGATCCTTTGCTGCGCTCAGGATGACAGGGTCCTGTGAGGGTTTGAGGCTAACAGGATTTCAAGTGCGACCGGACGTAATCCTTGAAGCACCGTTCAAGCTCCATGGTTATCTTGCCCGGCGCATCGAACCGCCACTGTGCGTCAATGCTTCCCACCGCCGCGACCTCACGGGTGGTGGAGCTGATGAAAACTTCGGATGCCGAAGTCAGGTCATCCGGCGTCAGGTCTTGCTCCCGGAGTTCGAAGCCCGCCTGAGGCACAACTTCGCGCAAAACGTCGCGCGTTACGCCCGGCAGGCAGCCCGAAGCAAGGGGCGGGGTTAGAACCCGGTTCTCGCGAACCAGAAAGATATTTGCCGAGGTGCATTCCGCAAGGTGGCCGCTCTCGTTGAGAAGCAGGACGTCGTCAAAGCCTTCCGAGTGAGCCTTTTCCAGCAGCCCGGCGTTTTGAACCCAGGAGAGCATCTTGGCTCCCGCCAGCCGCGCAGCAGAGTAGAGGGCGTGCTGCTGCAGCTTGAGCCGATGGACCGCCGGCCACTGCACTAGTTGTCGCGTGAAGATCAGCAGATCGGTCTCGGGGGAGTCGCCCGCCTCCGCCCAAAGTCCGCCGTGGTTTTTCACAAACGACACCCGGGCCGTGCCCTCCAGACGATTGTTAGCTTCTGCCAGTTCGCTCACGGACTGGCAAACGCTGGCCTGCTCGTGGCCAAGACTCATGCCAAGCCGCTCGGCGTCGTGCGTCATCCGTGCCCAATGGCGATCAAAAGCGAAGGGTTTTCCGTCGTACACTCGCAAAGTCGTAAAGACTCCCCAGCCCATCAGCAGTCCCATTTGACCTGGGGAGAGGCGCGCTTCTGACAAGGGAAGGATACGACCATTATGAAAGATTAAGGTGTCCATAAGTTTGAGGAACGTGCAGCATACCGCAGCACGCCGACCGGAACGGGGTCGGGTCAGGGCGCGTATCTTCCAAAGGCCGGCGGTTTACCAGGAGACGCGGACCGTGAGCGGGTAGTTCAGGCGTACGCGGCATTGTGTTTCGGGAGGCAGATTCACCTCGTGCCCTTTCGGCCAGAGAAGCTCGTAACCGACCGCTGCGGCGCCCGCGACGGAGAGGCCCACGGAAGCGGCTGCGGCGCCGGTGGCGACGGCTCTGATGGCGCCGAAGCTGCCCAGTCCAGCTCCCCCAATGAAAGTCTTCCACGAACGTGCTCGGCCTCCGGTCAAATGGCCCTCAGCATCGAGGTGCAAATCGGGATTGCTGGACTTCTCCAGCGCCGCCAGCACGGCTGCCATCGGCTCGGCTTGGCCGTCCGGCATGACGATCTCGTCAAAGCGCAAGCGCAGCTCCGCGGGACGGTGAACGTGGCCAGACTTGCGGATCATGGTGATACGTCCGTCGAGAATGCTACCGGAGGGCAGCGCGACGTGCCCGTCGACGTATACAGTCGTCAGCACACGTGCCGTGACCAGATCGTTGGCGTGATTGACTCGGGTGTGTATGCCGGAAAGCATCTGAATGCTTACCTGGGTTTCGGCGGGGACTGTAACGCGTCCCCCAGGAGACACAGGACGAGTCAGCTCCGGACCGCTGCGGTGAGGCAGTTCCAGGGGTACCTCGTTTTCCTGCGCAAACGCTGCAATTGCGAGGAAGCCTATCACCGTGATTGCTGCAAATACCCGACGCATTTAGTTTTACCTCCAAGGCCGCGCCCGAAGGCATTACGGATGCACCCTTCCCCTGACTACAAAGGCATACCCCGGCCAAAATCTTGCAGTCTTCCAGAAACCACTGTTCAAGCTACTCGCTATTGTCCCGCTTTACCGCCCAGAAATCAAGCACGCATCGCAGTGTCCTGATTTAACTCGTAGCGCTCGCCTTCAGGCCAGCACTTGCCGACCCTTCGCTTCGCTCAGGGCAGGCTCTGAAGGTCGGCACTACTCTCAACTTAGGACACTTCCAGCATGTGTTAATAGACGCAAAATGGGGCCTTTAAGTTTCATTTATTGTGGAGCTGTAGCAAGGCCAACCCTTACGATGGCAAGACCAGATGGGGACGGCAAGTGGCTCAGCGCTTCAAATGGAGGGGGGAAATAGAAAGGCCCAACCACTGGGGTTGGGCCAGAAAATGCACGAACGGATGCTGCTGTTTACCCGACTTTCGTAACCTTGTCGGCCTGAGGTCCCTTTTGCCCCTGAATAATCTCGAACTCAACCGTGTCGCCTTCTTGCAAGGTCTTAAAGCCCTCACCCTGGATGGCCGAGTAATGAACGAAAACATCAGCTCCGCCGTCCTGGCCGATGAAGCCATAACCCTTGCTGTTGTTAAACCATTTTACTTTCCCTTGAAGTCTTGCCACTTGCACCCTCCTTAACTCGTCTTTGCGGGTACCGCGCGGATAATGTTGCCCAAAATGGAAAAAGCCGAGAATCCCACTGGACCTCGGCTACCCCTTACGCGCACATATCTGTCGGACACCTCGCTGACTCCTTGACTTAACATAACATATATACAGCAGGGTGTACTTGTCAAGAGAAATGTTGACCGGGGGTGAATTCGACGCTGGGTGAAGCGACCCAGACATGCTCTGAGAGCGGCAACGTAGCCATCCGGAGGCTGCGGCTTTGGCGTGCGGCAGCGTGTTACTAATTAGATTTCAGACAACTTGTTGAGCATTAACCACATGAGTCCTACCAAGGTCTTGCCGTCGCGGATGTCCCTGGATCGAATCATTTTCCGCAACTGGATGAGGCTGAAGTGCCCCACTTCGATCTTCTCATCGGGATCGGGCGAAGCCTTGGACTGTGTCAGACCGGTCGCCTCGACCAGGAACATCCTCTCCGTCAGGATTCCGGGACTGGGAAAGAAATCGAATAAGAGGCGGCATTTCCCAGCGCGATACCCGGTTTCTTCCAGGAGTTCGCGTCGCGCAGCGGCGAGGGGTCTTTCTCCAGGCTCCAGGCCTCCCGCGACCAATTCCCAGAGGAATTCTCGCACAGCATATCGGTACTGCCTCACCAGGACGATGCGGCCGTCGCTCGAATGAGCCAAGACCACCACCGATCCCACGTGCTGCACGACCTCGCGCACCGCCTTCACACGACCCGGCTCGATGATGTTATCGACTTTCAGTTGGATGACGCGACCCCTGTAAATCTCTCTGCTCTCGAGTACTCGAACCGGCTTGGGCACGAAGAACCTCCTACTCGACTGCCTTCCGAAGGCCATGCTAGCACAGAGCCGCGCTGTTGGAGTAAACTAACGTTCATGAAGATCACGGCTTTGATCGTTGACGATGAACAGCCCGCTCGAGATGAACTGGGGTACTTGCTGAAAGAGTTTTCGGATGTGGAAGTCGTGGGGCAAGGGAAGAACGGCGTGGAAGCTGTTAGCCTGATCCGCGAATTGAGTCCCCAGGTTACTTTTCTCGACGTCCAAATGCCCGGCCTGGACGGCTTCGGGGTTATCAAGAAGCTGCTCGAGAAGAAGATCCGCCTTCCTCATTTCGTCTTCGCGACGGCTTATGACAACTACGCAGTGCAGGCTTTTGAGGTCAGCGCTCTCGACTACTTGTTGAAACCCATCGCCAAACCCCGTTTGGAGAAGGCGATCGCCAAGCTGCGCCATATGATTGGGACTGCCGAGCCGACCCATGAGAAGCTCGACCGGCTGGTGCAGATGATGGAGGATCGTCCCGCGGCGCAAAAAAACAAGTTAGTGGTGAAAAGCCAAGGACGGTTGTTCCTGGTCAATGCCGAGGAAGTCATCTTCGCCACCATTGAAGACGGGGTCATTAGTATCTTCACGCGTGACCTCGAGGGGATCTCCAACTTCCGCACCGTGGAAGAGCTTCAGGGAAGTCTTGATCCCAAGGTTTTCTGGCGGGTTCACCGCTCCTACCTGGTAAACGTAAACCACATCAAAGAGGTCGTGCCCTGGTTTAAGAGTTCGTATCAGCTCAAGATGCAGGACCGCAAGCAGACTGAAATCCCCGTCTCCCGAGCCCAAACGCGCAAGCTGCGCGAGTTTCTTAACCTGTAGGGGCACGTCGTGCCGTCCCGAATTCCAGGTCTGTCATTCTGAGCGAAGCGAAGAATCTCCGCAGTCCCATACGAAGCCCACTGCGGAATTCCTTCGCTTCGCTCAGAATGACGGAGTCGGCAGGTGATTTTTGCATGGATCTACAGCACCGCTGTTTCCTCAATAAGCCGCCCTTCCACAAAGCGATCGAGACTCAGCGAACGCGGATCGATCAGGTCCGACGTCCCTTTCAGAATCAGGTCTGCTAAAATCCTTCCGGTTGCCGGCGAGTGCATTACCCCGTGGCCGCTGAACCCGTTGGCGAGGAAGAAACCGGGCACTTCGGGAACTGGGCCGAGGACCGCATGATGGTCGGGCGTCATTTCGTAGAGGCCGGCCCAGCCCCGCGCCGGATTCACCTGCAGGTTCTCGAAGCAGGGCACTCGCTGCACAGCGCGCGTCAGGATTCTCTCCACGAATGACGAATCGAAAATGGTTTTGAATCCCGGCTGCTCATCCGGGTCACTCCACGCCAGCAGCAGTCCCAACCCCTCCGGGCGGAAGTGGAATCCCGTCGCCATATCGATGGTCATGGGCGCCTGGTGCGAGATTTGTGGAAACGGCTCCGTGGGAACGAGCATGCGGCGCAGAGGTTCGACCGGTAGCTGCACGCCGGCCATGTGCGCCACTTCCGCCGCCCAAGGACCGGCGGCATTCACCACCGCGCGCGTCTGGACGGGCCCGCGGCGGGTCCCGACGCCCGCCACACCACGCTCATCCCGAAGGATGGCAGTGACCTCGACACCTTTTTCGATGCGGGCGCCACGCTCCATCGCCCCGGCTGCAAATCCGTTCATAACGCTGTAAGGGTCCACGAAGCCGTCAGTCGCGCAAAAACTGCCGCCCACCACGTTGTCAGCCCGTAGTTGCGGCAGGATTCGAACCACGTCCCCCGCCCCCAACATTTCGCACCCTTTGAAACCCAACTCCACCTGCTTCGCCTGGTTCGCCCGCAGGTACTCGAGGTGTTTCGCTGAGCTCGCGACAAACAGATAGCCCTGCGGCCTGTAGCTCGATGGATGCCCTGTCAATTCCTCGAAGCGCGCCAGGAAGGGAATCGAGTAGAGGGACATTTGGATATTGACTGCGGTGGCAAACTGAGCCCGCACGCCGCCCATGCTCTTGCCTGTTGACCCTAACCCCTGGCGCGTCTCGCGCTCCAGTACCAGGACGTTGCGGCAACCCTGATCGGTCAAATGATAGGCGATGCTAGAACCGACAATCCCGCCACCGACAATCACTACATCGGCCGATTTGCTCAATGGCCCCCTTCGCTCTGCTTCAGATTTCTGCCCCGGGCCGCGTCGCCCTACACGTTATATCAACATTACAGCAGAATTCTGGGCTTCTCAAAAGGGGGTAGACGGTAAAATGAGTAACTGCACGTTGGTTTCTAACGCACTGCCGTTGACAGGTGTGATGTGCCGCGTAAGAACTCTTCGAATCTCTCACGCGTCACGAGACTATGAAGGATCCGGCGGCGCTCTTTTGGCTCCAAGGGCAAGTCGAAAAGGCGCCGGCGTTGCCGGCCAAGCTCTTCTAGCCAGGCGGCATACTCAGGCCCGAATTGTTGCTCGAGTTCCTGCCGCAGACGCTGCGCTAAGGCCGGGCTTTGTCCGTTGGTCGAAATGGCAATCTGTAGTTCGCCCCGATTCACCACTGCCGGGTAGTAGAAGTCGCATCGCGGCGGGTCGTCGACCACGTTGCACAACACGCCGCGCTGCTGTGCTTCCCGATAGATGCTGTCGTTCAACTCGCGCCACGGCGTCGCCACCACAACCAGAAAGGTGCCGTCCAGGTCGGCGGGTTCGAAGCAGCATGGCTGCCAATCGAGCCTGCCGCTGCGAGCCCATTGCCTCACTGCTTCTGTCGCTTCCGGAGCGACGACTCTGACTGCCGCTTCCGCCGCCAGCAAGCTCGCGATCTTTGGCTCGCCCTCCCGACCCGCGCCCACTACCAGACATGGGCGGTTGATCAATTTCAAGAATACCGGGAATAAGCTCATTTCCACTCCATGGGGCTACAGGCTTCCCGTCATCTTCTAGGGCGTAGCGCTGACCTTTAGGTCAGCATTGCCTGGATGCCGACCTAACGGTCGGCGCTACGCCTCCAGGCTGCCCGCTGCCTACTTCGCCACGTGCAGCCCGCATTCGGTCTTCTGGAAACCGGCCCACCGCCCTGCCCGCAGATCTTCGCCTGCCTGCACCTGACGAGTGCAGTAGGTGCAGCCGATGCTGGGATAACCTTGGTCGTGAAGAGGATTGTACGGTATGTCGTTCGACCGAATGTAGTCCCACACCTGTTCCCATTTCCAGTCGGCCAAGGGGTTGAATTTGATCAGGCCAAACTTGGCATCCCACTCGAGCTTGCGCGCGTGGGCGCGGGTCGGCGCCTGGTCACGGCGGATTCCCGTGATCCAAGCGTCAAGTTCACTGAGCTTTTGGGTGAGAGGCTCGACCTTGCGAAGGTTGCAGCACTGGTCGGGCTGACGGCTCCAAAGTGCCTCACCGAACGCTGCCGCCTGTTCCTTGGGGGAGAGCCGGGGTCTGGTCCGCTCCACCTTGATTTGATAACGACGCTCGATATTGTCAATAAGTTCATACGTTTCGCGAAACAGGAAGTCAGTATCGAGTGTGAAAACCCGAAAGCCTTGACACGCTTGGGCGGCGAGGTGAATCAATACGACATCTTCGGCGCCAAAGCTGGATGCGATGGCGATTCTGGGGCTGAACCGCTCCAGGGCCAAACTTACGAGGTCGGCGGCGCTGAAAGTCTCCGCATCCGCTTGGGTCAAGCCGACTTCATCAAGAGTAGTACTCATTCATTTCCTCCATTTGATGTAAGACTCAATTCGGGGTGCCATCGCCAGTAAGGCGCCGGCCTTGCGTGCGATCGAGTTGCAACTGCGCGATATCGGTCCTGATCATCCCTCCACACCGTGCGGGACACGTCCGGGCGAGGGATCACGGGTTACTGCCCTAACTTCGGTCCCGGCAACAAAAGTGCGAAGCCCCTCATCGCTGTGGCGAGCGAAAAACTGGCGCAGATTCTCGGCAGGATAGCGTCTCTGGAGATACGCACGAAGCAGTCGTTCGATGGCGTCCGGAACCTCGGTTGCCGTGCAGCGATAGCCGATGGGGCGCGCGAAGGCTTGGTGGGAGCCCACAGAACCCCCGACACAGAAATAATAGGCGTCCGTCAGCTTATTGTCCACCTTGATCTTCTTGCCCTCAATGCCGATATCGGCAATCCAGTGCTGGCCGCAACTGTTGGGACAGCCGGTGACGTGGAGCCTCAGCGGCTGATCGAACTCCGGCAGGCGCTCCTCCAGTTCCTCGACCAGCCAGCGAGTGAAACTCTTGGTCTCCGTTATGGCGAGTTTACAGAACTCCGTGCCAGTGCAGGCAACGGCGCCGCGCGCGAAGCTCGAGCCGCCCGGCGACAATCCTATAGCCTCTAACTCCCGCGCCAGCTCGGCTGTTCGATGGTTGGGGACGTTGGCGATCAGCAGGTTTTGCATGTTGGTGGCTCGAAGTTCACCCGAGGCGAAGCGATCCGCAAGCTCGGCAGTGGCACGCAGTTGTTCAGCTCGGATGCGCCCCCGGAGCACTTCCGCGCCCACGTAGCTGAAGCCGGCCTGCTTTTGGGGGTGAATCCCAACGTGATCGCGGTAGACATCGGCGGGTGGGCGTTCTTGCACCATGGGATCCAGCTTGAATCCGATGCGTCGCTCGAGTTCCGCCTGGAAACTTGCCGAGGTCCAGCCGTGGCGCAGGAAGAGATACTTCAAACGAGCGCGCTCCCGATTCTCACGCAACTCGCCGGCATCGCGGAAGATCTCTGTCACGCCTTGTATGACGGGGATTACCTGGTCCCAGCGCACAAACGCATCCAGGCGCTGGGCAAAGGCGGGCTCGCTTGAAAGCCCGCCGCCGACGCGAAGCGAAAAGCCGACTTCGGGGCGCCCGTTAAGGCCGCGCGTGATGGCGGTCAAGCCGACGTCATTGATTTCAGGATAGGAACACCACACGCGGCAGCCTGTAATGCAGACCTTGTACTTACGTGGCAGATTGTAAAACGCCGGGCTCCCGACCAGCAGTCGCGTGGCTTCCAACACCAGGGGTGAGGCATCGCAGACCTCATCTCCGTCGATCCCAGCCAATGGGCAGCCCGTGATGTTCCGGGCGTCGTCTCCGCAGGACCCCTTGGTAGTGAGCCCTGCGCGCCACAATATCTCCAGCAAGTCTGGAAGCGCCTCGATGGTCACCCAGTGCAACTGCACGTTTTGCCGCACCGTGATGTCCGCCAGACCGCGCGCGTAGCGTTGTGATGCCTCTGCGATCACCCGCACCTGATGCGAGGTCAACAGGCCGTTGGGGACGCGAATCCGCACCATGAAGTAAGGAACGGCCTTCCCTTCGCCGCCTTTGCCTCCCAGTGCCCCCGCGCCATCGCCCTGCGTGTAGACGCCCCAGGGGCGGAAGTACGTGCTGAGCCAGTCCGCGGGAATCGACTCGTAGCCCTTGCGGGCAAACTCCCGAATTTCATCAAGGCGCTCCCAGGCGTTCTTCTCCCGCTTGAGTCGCTCGACCCGCTGGGTCTTCGTTTCTTGGCCCATGGTGGCCATTGCTTCTCCTTTGCTCGTCCGAGATGCCCCGAAAACAAAAAAGCCCACCCGCCGTCATCCGGCGTGTGGGCTCTGCTCTCCCAATCTTGGGTTATTAGGCTCTTACTTCGAGGGCGCCCCCACTGCCAGACGACACGTGGATGTGGCAACAACAGATGCACGCGTTTTGGCAGCAGAGCTTCATTTCACCCTGGGCTCGCGAGGTTTGCTGAAATTACCCGCCAGCCCTCAAAGTGACAATATGCCTGAATCAGTACTCTTATGTCAAGATGATAAATTCTTATTACAATCATAAGTGTTTTTTCACGACTGCGGCGCGGAGACACCGAGAAATGCGTTCCTGGTTTTTCAATCGGCTGCGCTCAGATTTCCGAAATATCCTTCGATGGCTCGTACCAACGCGGGGATAGTGGACTCCTTTGCTTCTATTGTTACCACGAGCCCCAGCGTTGCGACTGTTTTCGACGTGATTGGCCCGATGGAGGCGATAGCGACGCCGCGCAGCAAGTCAGGGACCTTGTGTTGGCCGGCAAGCTTGCCGAAGTTGGAGGCGGTCGATGAACTGGTGAACGTAATCAGGTCCGGGGCCGGAGATAGCAGGCGCTGCAACTCCCCGGGGGCAAACCGGGGAACAATGGTTTCGTACGCTTCGACGACTTCCACCCGCGCGCCCTTTTCAGTCAGCACGCGCGGGAGAACGTCCCGAGCCACTTTGGCGCGAGGGATCAGAAAAGCTCTGCCGCGGAGGTCGCGATCGCCGAGCGCTTCGAGCAGACCCTCTGCGGTGTATTCTCGCGGCACGACGTCAGCTTTTGGGCCGCTCTTCGACAGCTCAGCCGCGGTAGCTGGGCCGATGGCCCCTATAATCACGCCCTTCAAGTCACCCACATCTCGCCCACAGGCTTTCAGCCGACGAAGAAAACGGCGCACCCCGTTCGCGGAGGTCAGGAGCACGTAGTCGAAGTCCTCCAAGCGCCGGATGGCCGAATCGAGCGGTTCCCAGGAAGCGGGGTCGCGGATTTCGATGGTCGCGATTTCGATGACCTCAGCGCCCAGTGCCGTTAACTGATCCCTTAACACGCCGGCCTGCTCGCGGGTACGCGTAACGGCAATTCTCTTGCCGTAAAGCGTCTGACGATCGGAGGAATTCAGGGCGACGGGTCGGCGCGTCATAAATTCAGAATCTGTCCTGCGCCTTTCGCGAGCAGGTCCTCCGCCACCGCCGCCCCCAGGCTTTCCGGGTCTCCTTGGGGACCGGTAGCGGCGGCTCGAATCAAGCGGCTGCCATCCGTGGCGGCCACGACGCCTCGCAAGTGCCACTGTGCGTCCTGGACACTCGCGTGGGCGGCAATCGGGACCTGGCATCCTCCTCCCAGACGCTGCAACATGGCGCGTTCGGCTCTGACAGCAAAATGTGTGGGCGAATCGTCAAGCGGCGCCACGGTTTGTGCTAGCTCCCGATCGCCCTTCCGGATCTCAATCGCCAGCGCGCCTTGTCCCACTGCAGGGCAGATCTGGTCGAAGCTGAAATACGCAGTGATGCGGTCCCGCAGGCCAAGCCGGTGGATTCCCGCTGCTGCCAGGACCAGCGCTGCGTAATCGCCGCCTTCCAGCTTACGGAGGCGTGTGGTTAAGTTGCCGCGCACGGGGACCAATTTCAGGTTGGGCCGGAGCCAACGGATTTGTGCCTGCCGGCGAGGGCTGCTGGTACCCACGGACGCGCCGGACGGAAGCTGCTCGAGAGAGATTGCGTCGGCAGCAATGAGCACGTCACGAGCATCTTCGCGAGGCGGAACCGCGGCCAGAATCAGGCCAGCCGGTAAAGCAGTCGGAAGGTCTTTGAGGCTGTGGACGGCGAGGTCGACTCGGCCCGACAGCAAGGCCTCCTCTATCTCTTTGATGAACAGTCCTTTGGTTCCTGCTTCCGCGACTATTTGAGCGAGCGAGGCAGGCAGAGGTTCCGTGGGCGCGTAACTTTGCAGCTTGTCGCCGCTCGTACGGATGATTTCGATGGCGACCTCGTGGCCCGCCTCGGTGAGCCGATCCTTTACCCAGTTGGCCTGCCAAAGCGCCAGTTGACTGCCGCGCGAACCGATCACGATGTTCATAGTTCAAGATCCAGGAGCCAGAATGAAGCCGTCAGCTTTCAGCTCTCAGCTGTCAGCAGGCAACCTTTACCCCGGAGTTCGCTGAGAGCTGATAGCTGACGGCTGACAGCCTAATACTCTGACTCCTGACTCCTGCTTTTCACTCGTCACTGCCCTTCAGGCCGAAGACCTTTCGGACGAACTTCACCAGATCCACCTGTTCCGGCTGGCCCGCGCCGCTCTTAAGCTCAGTGATGGGTCCATGCAGAATCTTGTTCATGATTCCCCGCGTGAGGGCATCCACAGCCCGGCGTTGCTCCGGCGTCAGATTACCCAACCGGCTGTTGTAGCGTTCTATCTCCCCTGCGCGGATCGCGTCCAGCCGGTCCTCGAGCGCCACGATGGTGGGCACAAGGTCGCGCGATGCGAGCCGGCGCATGGTTTTATGGACTTCTTCCTGGACGATTTCCTCAGCCCAAACGGCCTCTCGGGCGCGCTGCCGCTTATTAGCCTCCACCACTTGTCCCAGGTCGTCGATATCGTAGACGAAAGCGTTGTCCACTTCGTTGACCGAGGGGTCGACATCGCGAGGGACCGCGATATCCACGAAAAACACCGGCCGGTTCCGCCGCGCCGAGAGGATTTTCGCGGCGTGATCTTTGTTTATGACGTAGCCGGGCGCGCCCGTGGAGCTGATGACGATGTCAGCTTTGGGGATCTGTTCGAAGAGCTGATCGAACTGAACGGCGATGCCGCCGAACGCCGCCGCCAACTGCACGGCGCGCTCGTAAGTGCGATTGGTGACATAGATGGCGCTGGCGCCGCTGCGAATGAGGTGCTTGGCGGCAAGTTCGCTCATCTTGCCCGCGCCGATCACAAAAATGGCTTTGCCCTGGAGACTCCCAAAGATCTTCTTGGCCAACTCGACCGCAGCATAGGAGACCGAAACGGCGGCGCTGCCCAGGGCGGTCTCTCGCCGCACGCGCCGCGCCACAGCCAGCGCCTGGTTGACAATTTCCTGCAGGCTGCCGTTCAACCCGCCCGCTTCGCGCGCCAGCGCGTAAGCGCGCTTTATCTGGCCGAGGATCTGCGGCTCTCCCAGAATCATTGAGTCGAGGCTGGCGGCCACGCGGAAGAGGTGGCGCACGACTTCATGTTGCTGGTAGCGATAAAAAAAGCGCTGGTAGGGGGCAAGGTCGAATTGGTGGTGATCGGCGAGGAACTGCTGCATGATGGGATCAGCATCGACGCTGTCTTCTGCCGAGGTCACGATCTCGACGCGATTGCAAGTAGAAAGGATCAGCGCTTCGCGGATTCCCTGGCGATGAATCAGGTCGGACACCGCTTGCGCCAGACGCGTTTCGGGGATATGCATCCGTTCACGGACCTCGACCGAGGCGGTGCGATGATTGATGCCAATGAGAGCTAAATTCATGCCAAGAATTTCAAATTTGAGATTTCAGATTTCAAACACAAGACCCGGCATCCGAAACCTGAAAACAAATCCCTTGCCCACCGCCAACCGCAAACCCCTGACCCGCGGCAACTCCCTGCCCACTACCAACTGCCGACTGCCGACTGCCTTCTTCCCCTACGGTCCCTGCCGAAGCGTAGGCACATAACCGTGCGGCCCGCTTAGCAGGCTCACGCCCAGGAAAGTCACCATGATGGCGGCAAATCCAAAGATCGCAATATAGGCTGCCCGGCGGCCGCGCCAGCCGCCGCTCACGCGCGTGGAAAAGAGCACGAGATAAATCAACCAAGTCAGCAGCGAAGCCAGGATCTTCGGGTCGAATTCCCAAGGGCCTTTCCACGTCCGGCTGGCCCAGATAAAGCCGGTCAGGATCCCGACCGTCAAAAGAGGGAGGCCGAACAACAGCGAGCGGTAGTAGAGCTCATCGCAGAGTTCCAGTGACGGCAGACGGTAATAGACGGCCCGCGGAATCCTCGATTTCAGCTGTTTCTCCTGCATCAGGTACATGACCGCGGCCACAAAAGTCAGGAAAAGGCCCGTGTAGCCCAGAATGATTGAGCCGATATGAACGGCCAGCCAGCCGCCCCGGAACGCCGACAAATCAAAAGGCCGCACCGGACGGAACGCCGAAATCAGCGTGAGCACAAAAACAAACGGCAGCATGAAAAGGCCAAGAGAAGTGATGCGGTAACGCAGGTAGAGAAAGAAGAACGTCAGGGTTACGAGGAATGCGTAAAAGGACAGTGCGCTACGGACGTCGGTCACCGGCAAGCGGTGTATGCGCGCGGCCTCGAGCGCGATGGCCCCCGCGTGGGCCAACAACCCCAGCCCCAGCGCCCCCAGCGAAGCAGAGGAGATCGTCGGGCGGCGGTTAACGACGGAGGGGATGAGGAGAATTGTCCCTAACCCGTAAAGAACCAAGGCTATCCAAAGAAGTACAACTTGCATAAAGGCCTCAGGCTGAAGTTGAAAGTCGAGAGTTGAGAGTCCAGAGGCAGAACGTGCATCTGAACTTCTACCGTCAAACAAACCTCAGACTTCAGATTATAGCACCTGCAATCTTCGCCTTGGGCCAGGGGTGTTCACCGGATCTCCGATCAACGGATCTCCCGGTTAGCGCAGTTGCTCCTCCGCAGTGATCGCCTGCAACTGCACCGTTTGCGGTTGCTTTTCCTCGATGTGGACTCGTGTCCCACGGGCTTCGAACGCTTCGAAGAAGTCAGGATCAACGTAGTTAGTTCCAGGCACGGATTCCCAGGCGAAAAGCTTGAAGTCACCGGGCGGCAGGCCCAGCAAGGAGAACCGGCCCAGACCGTCGGCCGTTTTCAAACTGTACATTTGGTCGTTGTCCCGATGGGGCGGGTCCGGCACCAGCACCACTACGGCTCCCCCCACGGGATTCTGGTCGTGAACGACCGTGCCGTCCACGCGCCCGCCATCTGGAGAGAGAGTGATCTCGAGCGCGGACGGAGGCATGCTGCGGCTGACGGTCAGCCCGGACAGTAGCACCTCAGTCCTCCCTTGTTGCGCCGATTTGACGTAGTACTCTTCTGGAAAACCGAGAACGCGCACTCGATAGTTCCCGTCGAACACGTTCGGAATCTCGAAGGTCCCGTCCGATTTAATCCTCGCGCTGTCGCTGCCCGTCGTGCTGTCGGTGGATTGCAACATCAGGCCCAGGCGCGCGAGGTCGAATTGGCTGCCACCTTCCAGACGAAACCTTCCCGAGAGCGTTGTGGGGTTGGACAGCAGGACCGTGACATCATCGAGGTTGGCGCTGCTGAGCTCGATCGGGACCTTCGCGCCCAGTTGCCGCCTTCCATCATTCCAAAAGGCCATGACGTTATAGGGTCCGGGGGGAACGCCGCGGATTTCGAAGTTGCCCGAGTCGTCTTGCACGGGGCTGCCGTAGTTGGCGGAATTTGAGAAGGAATAGCTTCCGTCGGCGCTGCGCGGTACGAGCGAAACGAAAATCCCCTTCAGCGTTTTCATAGGGGCATCCACCATGACGCGCCCGCGCACCGCGACGGCGTGCGCCTGCCTGAGGTCCACGTCGACGCCGGAGGTTTCCGAGCCGGGCTCAACATTAACCACGGTGGCCTGCGAGGCATCGGGTGTGCTGGGGTGAAAGGTGGACAAGTAGACCTGATCGCTGGGCTGGGGCTGTCCGGACTCCGGGGCCCGATAGGTTGCGGCCACCAGGTACTTCCCCCGCTGGAGTCCCCAGATGCGGTACTCGCCAAGGTCGTTGGTCTGCTCAGAGCCCGATTCGCCAGCCGGCCGATGAGCCCCGGAACCAGTCACACGCATCGCCCTGACTTGTGCCGACATCACTGGCTCTCCATCTTCGTCATAAACCGTCCCTGTGATGACCCCCGGAGGCACCAGGCGGAAGGCAAGTCCGCTGGTGTTCTCCCCTGGCGAGAGGTTGAGGATTCTCGTCTGGGAGCCTGCTTTGCCGTTCTCGGCAGCTTGCTCCACGTATCCGTTCCCTGACGCATAGATTGCGTATCGGCCGGGGGCAATGTCGCGTATGGCGAACCGGCCGTTATTCTCTGTGAACGCAGAGTAGGATTGCTGACCCCCACTCAGCGGAAGAAGTTGAACCGTCACTCTCTTGATGCCTTCGCCGGTGGTGGACTTGACGACTACGCCGTCCACCGTACAGAGGTCTGAAGGTTTGAGGTTCGACTTCTGAGCCGGATTGGAGCCCTGACCCGCAACAGCATCAGCGCACACCAGCAGCAAAAGCAGCACCCGGATGATCCACATAGGAACCTCTATTGTATCCGATGCGGGCGCGGCAACCGGAGTTGACAGCGCGCGGGCTTAAGAGATTAGACACCTGTCTTCGGACTCGCGTTCCCCCGGCCACACGAGAAACGGGCAACGAGCACCGTAGGGGATTCCCCTGTCGCCCGAGAGCGGCCAAAAGGGCCGGCGCTACAACCAAAGAGTCACACAGTCAGTTACTGAGGGTTTGCTGATCTCGTGGTGGTTTCAAGGCAAGCATCAGGAATATCCCTACCGCGGAAGCCACCATGAGCGTTGCCATCATGTGGTTCGGCGAGAAGTGCGAGAGGGCGCCTGCCACCGGCCCTCCTACGGAGCTGCCAAGGTACTGTGCAGTGTTGTAAATCCCAAGCGCCGTTCCGTAGCTACCTTCGGGAACGGACTTGCTCACCATGCTCGGCAGGATGGGTTCGAGTCCGGTGAACCCGATATAGAACAGCGTGCCCGCGATCATCACCCCGGCAAGACGGCTGGGGTTCAGTCCGGCAACTTCAGGCCGGAAAAGCAGGAGGGAGCTGGGAATAAAAGAGAGGTAAGCAATTGCAGCGAGCGGGCTCGCCCAGCCTCGGTCCGCACCCCGTGCGAACCCGAACATCGTGACGGCGCTAATCAACATCATGGGCAACAACAGGGCGTAGTAGTGTTTCATGCTCACGTGGTGTTGGACGGTGACGATGAGCGGGAAGTAAAAGAAGAAAGCCGTCATGAAGAAGTTCATGAGGAATCCGCCGCCAGCGAGAGCCCGAATCGGCTTGCTGCCCAGCGCCTCGGACACAGGCACTGGGGCAGCGGCGGAGGGCGGGGCGTCGGTAAGGTACTTGGCCAGCAGGAGGTCCGTTCCGAAACCCAGGAATCCGGTCAGCCAGAACAGAGACGCGGTGCCCAGAATTCCTGCCAGGATTGGCCCGCCCACGATGCCGATGACGAAAGCCGCCCCGATGGGAATACCCAAGACCGCCATTGCGGTAGACCTGCGTTGGGGTTCGATGAAATCGGCCACGGTCGCAAACGCCACAGAAACAATAGCGCCGCCGCCCTGCACCAGGCGGCCAAAGATCAGGGCGCCAATCTGTAAGGGGTGAGGGAACCAGTGGGGGACGGCGCACAGAAACGAACCCAGGCTGAAGAGCGTCATGCCCAGCATCAGAACCTTGCGGCGCCCAATGCGGTCCGACAGCCTCCCCATCGGAATCTGCAGGATCGCCATGGTGAGTGCATAACCGCCGAATGCGAAACCGACCAGAACGCGGGAGTTGGTAAACTGCAATCCGTAAAGGGTAAAAACCGGCAGGACTAGAAAGAGTCCCAACATGCGCAGACCAACAACGCTGGCAAGCGCGAACAGGACTTTCCGTTGCGTAGATGTGAACGGCACGCGGCTGGTTTTTGTGAGGGTCGTCATCTAGAAGCAGTAACAAGCAGGAGTCAGAGCATTCGGCTGTCAGCCGTCAGCTATCAGCTCTCAGCGAACTCTAGAGGGAAGGCTGCTTGCTGATAGCTGATAGCTGACGGCTTTGTTCCGACTTCTGACTCCTGCTCGTCACTTGTCACTCGTCACTCATCACTTCTCACTCGTCACTGCTCGTAGCACCCGGGCGGCATTCACCACCGCTTGCATTTTAGCGATCGCCTCATCCACGGTCCGCGTTTTCAATCCGCAGTCAGGGTCCACCCAGATAGCTTCTTTGGGAATTACCTCCACGGCTTGGCGCAGGCGCTGCTCGACAACGGGGTCGTTTTCGATCTCGTGCGAATGGGAGTCCACGACGCCAAAACTGATGTCTTTCGTGTAGCCGCGTCGCTTGAAAAGTTCGAGCATGTCAAGTCCGCTGTTGGACATCTCCAGATCGAAGTTGTCGACCGGCAGGTCCAGCATGCCCGGATAAATCTTCTCGAAATCCCCGTAGCAAATGTGGGAGATGAAGTACGCCGGCAGTCCATCGGTCATGATGTGCATCGCCTCGATCGCCACGGGGAGTTCCTCGGGCCTCACAGAGATGGCAGGCTCGTCGATCTGGATGATTTTGGCCCCCTCCTCGATTAAGGCCTCAACTTCCTTGCGCAGTTCTTTCGCCAGGGCCAGGCAGGCTGTGCGGCGATCCGGATAGTATTCAATAAATGACCAGTCCATGATCGTATAAGGACCCGTCAACATGCCTTTCAGCGGCTTGGAGGTGATACCCCGCGCGTACTTCCACCACTCCAGGGTGATCGGCTCGTCCCAGTGAATCTCGTCGCTAATGATGGGCTTCGGGTAATAACGGTTGCCGTACGAGCGGACCAGGCCGCCCTCTTCAAATCCCTCCAGGTTTTCAGCGAAATAGGCAACCATGTCGCCACGGTACATTTCGCCGTCCACCAGCACGTCCACGCCAAGTTCTTCCTGCTGTCGAATCCAGAACTCCGTCGCCTGGCGTTCCGCTTTCTCCAGGGCGCCGCGGCGAATCCTGTTGTTGGCGTAGTCCGCTCGCGCCTTGAGCAGGAAATCGGGTTTAGGGAAGCTTCCCACGGAAGTGACAGGGAAAAGCGGCAGGTCGATTCCCAACCCTTGGAGCTTTGCTCGGCTCATGACAGGCTCCCCAGGAAAGTATTCCTGATGACAGCAAGCTGTCTTAGTTTTTGCCGCGCCCTGTCACGTGGAAGGTACTCCAGGCCGCAAGAAGGGCTCAGGTAAGCTCGATTTAAACCAGCGCCCCGCGCTAACTTCTCGAGTTGCCGGGCCGTGGCGGCGGGATCTTCCAGCCGCGTGTTGCGGCCGTCCACAAGTCCCAACATCAGGGTCCGCACGGTGCCACTCGAGGCGACCCTGTCGACAAGTCCCGGGCTGTAAGTAAAATCCAGCCCCAGAATGTCCACGGGCAGCGTCTGCAGTTGATCGTAAACGGCGGCGGGATCCCCGAAGTAAACGGCCAGAGCCAGTTGCGACGAATCCTTGTTCATCGCCAAGGCGGTAAGGCATTGCTCGAAGCGCGGGAAATCATCGAGGTACCTGAGCAGGGCCGGCTCCTCGATTTGGATCACTGTGGCCCCGTCTGCCGCCAAGGCAGCGATCTCCGCCGCCAGCGCAGCGGTATACCCTTCGAGCATTTTATCGAAGCCGCCCGAGCCGCCGTTTTCATCGACGGAAGAGCGGGCCAACGTGTAGGGGCCCGTCAGAACTGCCTTCACTGGGCGCGCTGACTTCTCCCGCGCAAATCTGAATTCTTCCAGCAACAAGGGCTCTCTTCGTTCCGGCCTTCCCTGCACGACAGGCTGGCGGAAGTAAAAGTTCGTATCAAAGAACCTCAATAGGCCGTTCAACCGCACGCCGGAAAGTTTGCCGGCGAGGTGTGAGATTGGATCGGCCCAACGGATCTGGCCGTCGGTCACGAGGTCCACACCCGCCTCCGTCTGCTCGGCGAGCGCCAACTCCGTCATGCGGTCCTGGGCGGCCCGAACGGCCTCCTCAGTCTTCTCACCTTTATCGTGTTGTGCAATGGTGCGCCGCAGGAGTTGATGTTCCGGGTCGTCCCCGATGCGGGGGTAACTGCTGTGATTGCACAGCGTTAATTCCATATTAAGCGGTTTGCCCCTTGTTAGTTTTCAGTCGTCAGTTGTCAGTTCTCAGTCGCAAGGCCCTGATTATTGCTGATCGCTTGCACCCACAGCGCAGGATCATCGACCAGGCGTTAAGGGACGCCCAAAAACTGAAGACTGACAACGGAGAACTGCCCTACTCCACGTACTCCGCCGTCACAGCCTTGGGCAGGATGCCCTTCTGGTAGCCGCGGTCGAGCAGTTCCTGGACGGCCCTGCGGCCGCGCTGGCCGTAATCGAGGGTCCAGTCGTTAACGTACATGGAAACGAAGCGGTCGGCAGTGGCGGTGTCCAAACCGCGTGAAAACTGCTGCGCGTACGACAACGCCTCTTCGCGATGATACAGGGAGTACTGAATGCTCTTTTTCAGCAGGCCCGCCACCGTGCGCTGCGTATAGTTGTCGAGGCTCCGGCGGATGGCATTTCCTCCCAGCGGCAAAGGCAGGTTGGTTTGCTGGTACCACCACTCGCCGAGGTCCAGGACCTTTCTCAGGCCGCTGCCGGAATAGGTCAGTTGACCTTCGTGGATGACCACCCCGGCGTCCACGGCGCCTCGAGCCACCACTTCCAGGATCTGGTCGAAAGGGGTCACCACCGCGTCCACCTCGGGCTCATAAAGCTGCAAAGCCAGATAAGCAGTGGTCATTTTTCCGGGCACCGCCACACGCTTCCCTTTCAAGCTGCTGGAGTTCCAGCGAGCCTGCGACACCACGACCGGTCCATAGCGTTCTCCGAAACTGGCCCCGGAGGGCAGGAGCACATACTTGTCCTCGAGATACGGATAGGCGTGGAACGAGATCGCCGTGACGTCGTAGACGCCGTCCAAGGCTTTTCGGTTGAGAGTCTCGATGTCCTCGAGGCGGTGAGTAAACGAAACGTCTCGGGCACCGAGCTTCTTCGTCGCCAGCGCGTAAAACATGAAAGCGTCGTCGGAGTCGGGGCTGTGCGCGAGCGTTAGCTCGACGACGCGCGGCTCAATCTTCTCGGCCTTCTGCACCAACGGCGACGCCATCACCTTCCCCCAAGAAATTTACCCGTGATTATCAATTCACATTGTACCATCCTGGGGGATCGATCTCAACCTTACTCGATACCGGAGACCATTCGCGTCTGTCATTGCAAGAGCCGCATGCGGGAAGGAATCTCGTTGCGTCGAAATAGGCTGTCATTCCGAGCGAAGCGAGGAATCTCGCCCTGAGGTGAGATAGGTCTCCCCACCCAGCGCAGAGCGAGATTCCTCGCTTCGCTCGGAATGACACTCAGGGTGGCTGGGTGCCTGTCAGCCGACCGGAGTGCCTGTTCGGAAGGTTTCTGCTAAGGTGAGTTTGTTTCGCCGGTCCTCCCCGCCGCTGCGAGCCTTGCGCGCAGACCGCTCTTCGCTTGGAGCGCTTCGGCCGCGACGTCACTGTTCGGATCGTGCGAGAGGCGGTCGAGTTGGTCCAGACTGGTTTGATCCCCTCCGAACATCAGCACTGTGCAGAGTCTTTTCCTCACGTCGGCGCTGGAGCTTTGAAGATAGGGATACAATTTGGGAAGGAAACCGGGCGTTCTCGCCAGTTCGATAAGGTAAGGTTGAGCTACATCCCATTGCGTCCTCGAGGAAAGTTGGTTCACGAGGTCGTTCAAGTAATCGGGTTTGCCCAGGGCTGACATCGCAAATTCAAGAGCCAGTCTCGCCCCGGCATCCTTCTCGACCGCATAGGCCTTTTCCAAATCCGGGAGAACTTTGGGATCGCGGGCGCGAGCCAGGCCTTCTGCCGCGGAAGTGCGAATTCCCTTATCGATGCTTCCCAGCGCTTTCGTGAAAACGGGGACTGAGGCCTTGTCCCCCAGGTAAGCAAGTCCTTCCAGGGCCTTCTCTTCGCTCTTCGGATTGGCGTCGTTTTCGTAAATGTATTGCAGTTTCGGCTCGGCCTGACTGGTGCGCAGGATCCCCGCCGTGACGGACGCCTGTTGCTTGATCTCCTTGTCAGGCGAGTCCAGCAAGTCAACCAATTGCGGCCCGGCCGACCTGTCCTTGATCTTCGAAAGAGCGTTGAGAGACTCGAGAGACAGCGTTTCGTCGGAGGAGTGAGCAGCGGCCACCAAGTCCGGGACCGCCGCTCGAGCGATCAGGATGCCCAGCCCTTTCGCCGCCTCGCAGGAGGCGCGGATTGAACGTGTGCTTTTCAGCGCCGCGTCCAAGGCCGCAACCACTTTGGGGTCTACGTACACGCCGGGGTCGATCCGGGTGGTGTCCGGGTTGAAGTGTCCCCTGGCGCGCTGCCAATTCTTCTTCAAAAAGCCGCTGAATCCAGGGCTAGGGACGTTCCCGGTATAGTATCCTACCAACGATTGCACCGCGAGAACGCTGATCTCTTCATTATTGTCCCGAGTAGCCTTAATGAGCGCATCCAGGACTTCCGGCTGATGCATTTGCGCCAGCGCCAGAACTACCTCGCGGCGAACTTTGTCGCTCGGGTCCGAGACTGCCTCAGCCAGGGCAGGCAGGCCTGACACATCCTGGGCTTTACCCAACTCACGCGCCGCCTTGGCGCGCGTCCCGGCATTGGGGCTCTTCAACTCTTCGATCATGACGTTGCCTTCCGCCGCAGCGGGCGCCGCGGCCTGGGAACTCGAAGGCGGTGTAGTGGTTGCCGTCTGAGCAAGGAGAAGGGATGCGTTGAAGAAGACCAAGAAAAGTACGCTTGCCAATGCAAGTTTCGGGGATCGTCTCATCAACTCAACCTCAGAATCTCTCTGATTACAGCGGCCCAACGGCAGATCTAGTATATTATACGTCTAAGCCAAAGACCCGATAGCAGGGAGGCCCATGCAGTCCAATCGGTCGAAGACCCGGCGCAGGGTGCTGACGATCATTATCATTATTCTCGGCGTGCCGCTGATCGCTGCCGTCGTCCTGTCAGTCTATTTTTGGCGTTCCTCACCCTTCAGCCGCGAGTGGGTTATCCAGAGCCTCGAAAAACGCTATCAGTGTGCCGTTGAGCTGAAGAGCTTCGACGTCGCGTTTTTTCCTGAAGTGAGCATTACCGGTGAGGGGCTGGTGCTGAATCGTCAGGGGCCATCCGGGCCGACGCCACTCGCCACTATCCGGAAGTTTTCGGCTTCGGGGAATTGGCTCAGCCTGATGCGCCAACCGAGGCACTTCGGGCGGGTACGGCTGGAAGGCTTGGTGCTTGTCATTCCTCCTCGCTCGAAACAGGCCGTGACCAACCAGCCGCAGCGCCAACCGCCGCAACAACAGAAAGCCTCCACAACCACTTTCCTGCTGGACGAGATTCTCGCCGACAACGCCGTGCTGAAGATCGTCTCCTCGAACCCGCAAAAGCTTCCCCACGAGTTCGACATTCACAAGCTCAAGATGGAATCGGTGGGAGTCGGCCAACCGATGTCTTTCCAAGTTACCTTGACCAATCCCGTGCCCGTCGGGCAGATCCAATCCAAGGGGCTGTTCGGGCCTTGGAATTCGTCCGAGCCGTCTCTGACCCCAGTCTCCGGAAGCTATCGGTTCGCGAATGCGGACCTCTCCACCATTCGAGGCTTGGGCGGAACGCTCACCTCCCTCGGCAAATACGATGGTGTGTTGAGCGAGATCAAGGTGCAGGGTGAGACTGATACTCCCGATTTCGATCTTGGGATCAGCGGCAATCGAGTGCCCCTGAAGACTCAGTTCAGCGCCGTTGTCGATGGAGTCAGCGGCGACGTTCTGTTGCAGCGCGTCGACGCTCAATTGCTCGGGTCGAAGATCCTTGCGCGCGGCCGGGTGGCCCGCGTCCCGGAAGGGAAAGGTCGATTCATTCTTCTCGATGTGACCGCGGGGCCTGCCCGGCTGGAGGACTTTCTCCGCCTGGCACTGAAGTCGTCCACGCCGTCTCTAACCGGCTCGTTGAGCCTCCAGACGAAGTTAGATCTTCACCCGGGCGAGGAGGTCATCGCCAAGCGGCTGAAATTGGATGGCAGCTACGACGTTCAGTCCGCGCGGTTTACCGACCCCCAGACGGAGGCCAAAATCACCGGCCTCAGCCGGCGTGGCCAGGGGAAGCCCGGCGATCAAGAGATCCAAAACATACCATTCGATTTGGCGGGAAGATTCTCGCTGGCTCAGAGCCAGGCATCGTTTCCCAAGCTCATCTTCAGTCTTCCGGGGGCTTGGTTACACCTCCAGGGCGCCTTCGGCCTGACGAACCAAACGCTGGATTTTCATGGCGATCTCCGCCTCCAGGCAAGAGTCTCGCAAACTACCCGCGGCATCAAATCGTTGCTCCTGAAACCGGTCGATCGGCTATTCGAACGTAATGGCGCGGGAACGGTCGTGCCCCTCAAGATCACCGGAACGCGAGCGAGTCCGACATTTCAAGTTGACTACGGCAAGGTCCTGAGGAGAGAGAATTGATCGCCCGGGCCGTGCGCGCAAGAGCCATGTCATTCCGAGCGGAGTGAGGAATCTCGCTCTGCCGACCCCCAGTGGGGCAAGGCGTTCGACTCAGGGCGAGATTCCTCGCTTCGCTCGGAATGACAAGAGAGAGGCACGGCGCTTAGGACGATAGGAACGTCTTTTCCAGTTGCCGAGTAACTTCCTCGGGCATGGGCGCCAGCTCGCCGATGGCGCGGCAGTTTAGGATCGCTTCCGCCGTGGATTCGAGAACCTCGAGGCGGTCGTAGGCTTCGAGGATATCGGAGCCAATCACCAGCACGCCGTCGTTCTCGAGGATCGCCACCGGCTGGCGCGGGGACACCTGCCGGGCCAGTTCCTCGTAGTTTTGAAACTGTATTCCGTACTTCACCTGCCTGATTTGCCGCAACACCAGGTAGCTTTCCGGAATAGTCCGAGTGTCAAGGGGGACGCCCGTCACACTGAAAGCGGTCGCATTAACGGGATACGCGTTGATGACGGCATGGACTTCGGGATGCTGCCGGTAGATGGCCGCGTGATTGCCCGTAGCCAGGCTGGGCAGCTTGCCCGCCTCCGATTTTCCATGGCTCACCAGCACCAGGTTTTCCTCATCCAATACGCCGCGATCCACCTGGAAGGGCGTTATCAAGAATGAGAACTCGTCGAGCCGCACGGAAAAACTGCCCTGCGTGCTGATAAACAAGCGCTGGCGATAAGCTCTGCGCACGAACTCGCAAAGCCTCTGCCGCAGCTCCTTTTCGAGGTTGGTGGGAGCCGGCCTCTCCAACTCCGGCAATCCCGGTGCGCGCTGTGCCGCCAGTTCGATCTCCTCGTCGGTCAAGTATCGAATGTTTCCAAGTCGCCGGGCTTCAATGATCGTCTTGCCCGAAAACTCGAGTGTCTCGAAGCGATGGAACGCTTCCCGGAGATTCTCGCCGGCGGTCACCACGCCGTGATTCTCGAGGATGGCGCAGTAGCCGCCGGGTCGATAAGCTTCCGCCACATTCCGCGCTAAGGCCTCGCTCCCTGGCAGTGCGTAGGGGGCGAACCCCACTTCTCCGCAGACTGTCCTGGCTTTGTGAAAAAGGCGGGTGTTGGGCACATCATGAACCAGGCTGAAGGCCACCAGCGCCACCGGATGGGCATGAACGACTCCGCGCAGCTCTGGCCTCGACCGGTAGATGGCCAGATGCAGCGGAAGCTCCGAAGACGGCGGATGGCGCCCTTCGAGTCTGCCGTCGCTGCGCACCAGCACGATGTCCTCGCGCCGCAAGTTCCCCTTGTCGACCCGCGTCGGGGTAATCCAAACGTCCCCCTCTTCGGTACGCAGAGACAGGTTGCCGCCGGAAGTGGTCGTCATGCGGTAGTCATAGATCCGCTCCATGACGGTCAGGAGTTCATCGCGCGGATGCACAAACGTCATGTGGTTAGGTTGAAGGGATCGAGGAACTCAAGCCCTGCTTGTCCTTGCAGTTCTGAAGCCGGCCTTCCTACCCAAACTACCCGGGCCGTCACAGGCTCAGAGCCGTTGACAGGAACAACTTCCACCATCTGCCCCGGCGTCAGCGACAGCTCAGACTGGATTCTTGCTCCCAGCGTCGAGACGTCCACAGTGTAGGCGTCGCTTCCTCCCTGCTCATGCTCGTGGTCGATAAACACGACGATGGCTATTTTTGCGATTCTGCGCTCGGACCGCCGGCGCGTTACTTGGGGCGAAGTGGCCACGGCGTGTAGCTTACTCCCTTGGAAAGCGAAAATCAATCAAGCAAAAGTCCATCAAGTCCATCGTACCTCTTGAGCATGGACGAACTCCCTCAGGGCTCCCCATTCAGCCAGGAGGCAAAACTTCCCTCTGTGCCAGTTGGCGCGTCGCAGAGCGGACTGAAAGTCTACTGCTGGATTTTACTTTACCATGGCGGACTGGGAGCGGACGGCCACCCATTTGCCTTCGCGCTTCACAAACACATCCATCCACACCCACTTGCCGCTGGTGTCTTTTCCACCTGCTGAGCTCTTTTCGGTGTCGCTACCCTGAACTACCGCAACGTTCCCGAGCACCTTCACATCCATGGGCCCAAGCTCGTAGGACTCGAGCTTAGCCTTGCCCGATTTCACGTCCGCCAGCTCCTCTTGCTTCGTTGCCTTTTTGCCGTCGTAGCCGATGCCCATCCAATCGTCGGCCAGGATCTCGCCGAGTTTGTCGGCATCGCCCGCTTTTAACGCGTCCTCCCAGTCGTGTTCAAGCTGCTTGACCGCTTGCGACACGCTCGGGGCTTTGGCGGATGGCGCCGGTGCCGGTGCCTGGGCCAAGGCCACCGCTACCCCTGCGATCACCAAAAACGCAACCACTGCTATTTTGTTCATCGTGCTCTCCACCCCCTTATGACCAGAGTCTTCCGCATGCTACACTTCGCTTCCTGTCCTTTGCGACACCAATAAAGGCTCCCCAGCTCGTTACCAGCCGCAATTCTGCCAGGCAAATAAAGTTTCCAGTGTTTCGACTACCCTGACTCGTAACATACGCCTCCCCGCCCGCAAATGCAATCGCGCCTGCCGCGAGCTGGTCGCGCCGACCCTGATGTTGGGACCCTGGGGTTCTTCCCGCCACCCGCTACTTTTGCATTTTTCGCTTGACAACAGACCTGGGCTATGATAGCCTATAGGAGTCGTCGATGTACGACGTTTTGTCGCTGGGGGGCGAGGGGATGCTCGGACGGGAAGGTAAGGCGGGGTGGTTGAGGCAAGCCGGTGCTGGTTTGGTCTCCAGTCCAGCTAGCGAGCCCCACGGTTGCACCACCCCTCGGCCCCCTTCCTCATGGAGGAGGGGAATTGCCGGGCTGGCTCCCCTCCATGCTTGAGGAGGGGTTGGGGGTGGTTGTGCCACGTCGTAATCCCATGGATAGGCAACCCGGCTTGACGCGAAGCCGCAAAGTACGCAAAGGTCGCCACGAAGAACGGAGACTTCTGCTTTGCGCTTCTTTGCGCCTTGGCGTCTTGGCGAGAGCTGTTTTGGTTTTCTCGGACATTGCCTCGTCCTCGGCCAGTCGTTTCCGGGGGACTGTGACAATATGCAAAAACGGGGGAAACAAAGCCAAGAAGTCATTGAAAACAAAGGAAGTCATTATTAGAACGAACCCAAAACGGGCCAACTTCGAGTTTCAAACTAGTGTTTCAAACATCTGTTTCAAACAATTGTATGAATCCTCCTCGCATCCTACTTATTCGGGGAGCGGGAGGCTGCCGCAGATGGTTTGACGCGGAGCCAAATCGGGGCGCGCTGTACAGCGTGGAAAAACACAAAAATCGCGGAAACGAAGCCAAGGAGTACTTGAAAACAAATGACTTAGTTTTTTGAGACGTTGCAGATGGTGCGCTTTTTACGTGTCGGCATACACAGATTTCGATGAGGGGTGTACTTGAGGCAAACTGAACCAAACAAGTTTTCCGGTCTTAATGTTGCAGTTGTCGCGATCGTGGCTTGGTGCGCACTGGTCATGCCCGCCGGCGCGCGGCCCGCGTCGCCGCCTCTGAGATTCCAAATCTCTTTTGCAGCTTCCACTCACGCTGAGCCCATCACCGGCCGCGTTTTTGTGGTGATTTCGAACCGCGAAACGCCGGAACCACGATCGCAGGTCGGCTTCTGGGGCGACGCGTCGCCGCTGTTCGGCGCGGACGTCGACCAACTCAAGCCCGGCCAGACGGCCGTGATCGACGGCACGACGCTCGGTTACCCGCCCTCGAGCCTCGCCGATATTCCCGCCGGCGATTATTACGTTCAGGCGCTCATGAATATTTATACGCAGTGCCGCCGCGGCGACGGTCATACCGTTTGGGTCCACCTCGACCAGTGGGAGGGCCAGCAGTTCAACCGCTCCCCCGGCAACCTCTACAGCGAAGTTCAGAAGGTGCACCTCGATCCCAACGCCGGCTACGACGTCCGTCTCAGCCTGGCGAAGGTGATCCCGCCGGTGGAGATCCCCATCGACACCGAGTGGGTGAAGCACATTAAGATTCAGAGCAACATGCTGACGAAATTCTGGGGCCAGCCGATTTATCTCGGAGCCACGGTGCTGTTGCCCAAAGGATACGACTCACATCCCTCCGTATCTTATCCGGTGCTCTACGAGCAGGGCCATTTCGGTCTCGGCCCGCCCATGCGATTCACCACCCACGAGGAGGGATCGTCCGAGCGCGCCAAAGCCCGGCTCGCTCAGTACAATCTCGAAACCGGCTACCAGTTTTATCAGGCATGGAATTCCGACAGTTTTCCTCGCATGCTGATCGTGACGTTTCAGCACCCCACGCCTTATTTTGACGACTCGTACGCTGTGAACTCCGTTAACAACGGCCCCTACGGCGACGCGATCCTGACCGAACTGATCCCCTACCTAGAGACGCACTTCCGCATGATCCGCAAGCCTTACGCGCGCGTGCTTTCGGGCGGCTCGACAGGCGGCTGGGAGTCGCTGGCGCTGCAGCTTTATCATCCGGACTTCTTTGACGGCACCTGGACCCTTTACCCCGATCCTATTAGCTTTGAGCATTATCAGCTCGTGAATATATACAAAGACGATAATGCCTTTTTCGAGCCGGGCCACACCTGGCTGCGGGCCTGGCGGCCGCTGATGCGCACCGCCGAAGGCCAGGTGGAAACGACCATGGCGGAGATGAGCCGGCTCGAAGCGGTGCTGGGCAGCCACGGGCGCTCCGCCCAGCAACTGGAAATCTGGGAGGCGGCGTACGGACCGGTGGGCGACGACGGTTATCCCAAGCCCCTGTGGGATAAGCTGACCGGCAAGATCGATCGCGGCGTCGCAGACTACATGCGCGACCACGGCTACGACCTCACCGCGTACCTCAAACAGAATTGGCCGCGCCTCGGGCCGCATCTCGCGGGGAAGATTCACCTCGACGTGGGCGATATGGACAACTATTATCTCAATCTCGCTGTTTATGATTTGCAGGACTTCCTCAAAACCACGCACGACCCGCATTACGAAGGCAGCTTTGAGTTCGGGCGCCCTGAGAAGGGCCACGGCTGGCAATCCATGACGCAGGAGAACCTGATTCGCACCATGGCTGATCACATCACCAAGAACGCGCCCGCAGGCGAGGCCGCCACGGCGTGGAAATACAATTGAGCGCCGCGCTCAAATCGGGTGTGTGAAGTACCAACCCGCCAGGAGCACGTCGTAGCCGATCGCTACGGCCACGCAAATCCCGAACGTCTTCCCGAGGAATTTCCCGGTCACCTGCTTGCGCCAGGCTCGATAGCAAACCACGGCAAGCAGAATCTCCATCAGGATTGACAAGCCGTGGAGCGGAGTATCCATCGGCGGCGAAGGTTTTCCCGTCAGGGAGCCGAACAGGACACCGAACTCGCCGAAGAAACCGCCCAACAGGATGGCCAGTATAAACCGCAGCGGCGGCGTGACGATCCCCAGCATATAACTGAAACGGTCTTCGCCAAAGAAGACGAGTAAGGCGATAGCCAGGTAGATCAAGGATTTCAAGATCTCAAAGCTGAAGTAGTGGGGCATGGCGAAAGCCCCGGCGACAATCACAATCACGGTAAGAAATGCGATAAGGAAAACCCATCTGTCAGACATGGAGCACTCCTTCGCGAGTCGATAGGGAACTCGCATCCAAGGGGGCGAGCGGCGCTCTCATGGAGTGGGGGCGCGTGCTCGCTCCCTGCTCGACTCTTTGGGGCTGACAAGTCCTCATCGGTCTAAGCCGGACCTTGGGCTAAGCGTTCGATGGTTCGCTTTCACGTATACGATTATTCTAACACAGGAGTGCGGCCCGTCAGGCGAGGCTCATCCGCATCGGCTCCAAGGTGCGTGTGAAAGGATTGATAAACAGCCCAAGTTCTTCCAGAGTGATGGCGCCGAGGAGCGCGTCGTCACCGGGTTCTCCGAGAATGACAGGCGTGTGACCGTCGCCCTGGGGAAGGGAAATGAGACATTCGGAAACTTGGCGTTCGATAATGCTCCCGTCCGCAAGTGTGAATCGAACCGAGCGTTTTGGAACGAGCCCGAGCGGCGGCCAGACGTCGTGCGGAAGCAATGTGTAGGTCGCTCCGCTGTCGACCAGGAACTGCAATCGTGCATGCCGCCCGTTGGGCCCCGTGACCGTGCCCTCAACAAACACTATCCCCATCGCGATACTTCCCTTCCGCAAACCTTTCAATGGGGTTAGTATAACACGCACATACAGAGACCACCCGCGCCGCCGGACAGAGATCTAGCATCAAACTAAATGGGCAGGGTTGAATAGGCGAAATCTCGGCGAGTCCTTGGTTTGCATCTCGAAGCGAGGATTTGTTAGGGCCATTCGAAGATGCAGTTGCAGGATAGTTGGCCACAAGAATCTGGTGAGTAAACACGAGTTTCGGAGGTAGTGTTTGCGTCTTCTTCTTGGACTCACACTCGTGATGTCGTCGGCTTGCGCATTGGCTCAACAGGGCAGTCTGGATTCGACTCTCGCCGCCCCGCCGCAGTCCGCGCAGCCCCGTTCTGGAGGCGATCAAGGCCAGCCGCGTGCGCCAGACGCTCAGCCCGCGGCTCCCGGTCAAGCGAACACGCCCGAGCAATCAGGCCCTGGGCCCGCACAGAGTGCAGTTCCGGCGTCGAAACAGCAGCCCAAGCGGATCCTCGGTATAATGCCCAACTATCGCGCGGTGAGTGCAGGAGCCATTCCGCCTCCCCCCACGGCGAAGCAGGCCTTCAAGATTGCCACTGAGGACAGCTTTGACTACTCGGCTTTGATCTTCGTGGGTATTACGTCACTGCTGGCAGAAGGCACGGAGGCGCACAAGCAATTGGGAAAAGGGGTGGCGGGCTACGGGAGATATTACTGGCGCGGTTTCCTGAATAAGACCGACGGGAATTATCTGGTGCTCTTCGCCTTGCCGACCGTCTTCCATCAGGACGAACGCTACTATACGATGGGCTCGGGCTCGATCTTGAAGCGTGGCGTCTATGCGGCCTCGCGCGTTTTCATCACTCCGGACTACCACGGTCACAACAGCTTTAACTTTTCGGAGTTGCTGGGCCGCGGCATCGCTCAAGGTATTTCCGCGGCCTACTACCCCAGCCAGAGCCGCACTGCTGGCGCGTTAGCGGAGAAATTTGGCTACGCCGTGGGGCGCGACGCCCTTACTGCCGTCTTTCGCGAGTTTTGGCCGGACATCGCCACCCACGTGCTACATCGCCATCCCTAGCGCTGGTTTTCTTACGCCCTAACGCCTTGGCATCACCTGTTTTGATTCGTCCACACCGTCGGACGCGACACGGTCGCCCCTATCACGCATAGGGCTAACCGGCGCGCGTAGAATCTGGTAGTATCGTTCGGTTTGCGAGCCAGGACGGACAGCCACAAGGAGGAGGGAATCAAACCATGTCATTAACCAGGCGTAAATTCTTGGGAAAGACCGTCAGCGCCGGCGCGAGCATCACGGCCTTACAGGTTTTCGGGTCAACTTCGGCCTTTACAGCGGCTCCCGGAAACCCCGCTGATTCGAACGAGCGGGAGGAGCGGATGGCATTCACGCCCGCGACCGCGTATCGGCCGTATGTATCGAAGCCCGCCAACACCGCGGATGCGATGACGTGGGTGCAGGTGGACCTGCGTGCGCGTAAGCCAATCGAAATGGTGAAGCTCTACCCGGCCGTCGCGTTGGGACAGGAAACAGGTTACGGCACGGGGAACAATGAGGGTTTCCCCGTTCGGCTCAAGATCGAAGCCTCCGACGACGTGGAGTTCAAGGCTGCCCATCTTATTGCGGACTACACCGGCGCTGACTGCCCTAATCCGGGCGATTGGATTACTCGCTATCCCGCGCACGGGGTCGAGGGTCGCTACGTGCGATTGACGGTTACCCGCTTAAGACCCCGCAAACCCGATGTCTTCGATTTTTCCATTTCGAAAATTGATGTGCTGTCCGGAGGAAAGGACGTCGCGCAGGGTTGTCCCGTGACCGCCGACACGGTTTACGGCAACTCGGGCCTGGCTGTTTTAACGCGTCCGCCGCGCCCCATGGGAGAAGGCATCATCACCGATCATCCCGAAAACGTAATTCCGGCGCGCGACTGGAAACCCGTTGCTTACAAGGCGAGCACGCCATTAAAGGGAGTGCGCCTCGAGGACGGGCTGTTCAAGACGGCCGTGGAAAACAACATCGGCTATCTGCTCAATTCCTTCACTGTGGACGAGATGCTGCGCCAATTCCGCGCGCGAGCCGGTAAGCCAAATCCGCCGGGTCTCAGAAAGCCGGACAAGTTCTGGGAGGAGGACCTTGCCGGATCGTGCGCGGGGCGATTCCTGATGGGCGCCGCGAATACGCTGCGCTGGGTCGATCACCCGGAACTGCGCCGCCGCATGGATGAGTTAGT
>Ga0326728_10002056_pt1 | contig 68492 bp, 68 predicted proteins | sample MB3enrmetagenome_FD_207602 | JGI IMG/M metagenome (GOLD analysis project Ga0326728, IMG submission 207602) | Lab enriched peat soil microbial communities from McLean, Ithaca, NY, United States - MB31MN | ecosystem: Environmental > Terrestrial > Soil > Wetlands > Peat | place: USA: New York... | reverse complement strand
TCTTGCGAGCACCAATGTCGGCCGCGGGCTGTAGCTGCCACAGGTACCAGCCGCTCCATTGTCTCTCGAAGCGCGTTCCTCCTGTCCCTGTTGGGGCGCCCCATCTGATGCTTTCCGGGAGTAATCTGGGTAGAACCTGAAACGTACAGTAAACAGAACAGTTATTCACATTCTTGTTCTCCTGCATGTATTGGCTACGGAATTCTGACTGAAGTGCATTCTGCTGCCCAATAGCGTGCATCGGTGTTGCCAAGACCGTCGCGGCACTTAGCACGGCCTCCGCACCGTGGGGGCGGGCAGTGCACAAATGGTAATTACGGGTGGCCAGTGATGCAGCCGGAACTCTGCAAAGAGGAGTGGTGCAGTCTTCGGGATGCTTAGCCCATCGTTCATAATCGGCGGCAATCAGGTAGAATGACCATCATGAGAGACCCAGCGAATCGTATCCAAATGCTCAGCACTTTGCGTTTTGCTTTGAATGTGATGGAAGAGCGATCTCACATCGGTCTTGATGACAAAACAGCGGGAACCGTTCGAAGCGCTCTCTTGCACCAGATTCTCGAGACCGAAACGGCCCTTCATTTCCCGCCTTCGGTGCATACGGTGGAGGACCAAGGCGCAGAAGAGCTCCTAACGGCTTAGCGATGCGGCGCACATGCGCGTTCTATGGATTGCTTTCTGCCGTCAATGTCCGCAATGCCCGTTCAAACTCCGGCAAGGAGCAGGAAAAATCTGCGCGGCTGCAGGCGGGGATGAAGACCGGCACGCGGACGGGCGGGTCCTGGCTCGTGAGCACGGCTGCGGATCGCATCTGTTCCAGAGTCTGCGTCGTGTAATAGACTCGCACGAAATCTTCGTTGCCGGCCGCTGGCTGCCATAGCTCAAATACCAGCGCCCCACCGGGAGGCGTATCGTCCCGCCGTCCGTCGGCAATCCAGTCGAGATCCAGCAGTCCGGCGATGCTGGCAATGTTGGTATCGTGCCCAATGAGGAAAAGCGCGCGGTCGCTGACGCGGCTGATGGCTCCCGGCGCGGCCTTGCCCGTGGCGGCCTGCGAGAGAGCCAGCACAATCTGATGGAGCAGGTTTGAGGCCTGGGCGCGTGCAATCGGCTTGGGCCGCTGCGAGAACTCCGATGCGGCCGTGTGCAGCACCAGCAGCGAGCCGAGGTTCGTGCCGTTCACGCAGCCCCAACCGACGTTCGCTGCGTCCATGCCTTCGGTATATTCGAGCAGAAAATTCTCGGTGAGCGTCGATGCAGTGCTCAAGGGGCCGCGCAGTTCTGCGAGGTGACCTTCGGTTCCGGGCGTGAGCTTGACCGGAATCTCCAGAATGGACTGCCGTTTTGCCACCGGCGTTGCAGGATCCCCGCACTTAGCGAGAATTGTGTCCAACTCCGTGAGCTGCGCGCGATAGGCCTCCGTGGGATTGTTGGGTTTGCCTCCGATGCGCCCGGCAATGGCCGCAACGGCCAGCGCCGGATCCACCAAAACAGTGTGCGCTCCAAGCGGGTGGAAGAGCGCATCCCGCGTGCCTTCCGGCAGTCCCTTCACCTCCGGTGCGCATCCCGGAAACATACCCGCCGCCAGCGCTTTTCCAGTCTCCCGCGTGCGCTGGTCAGAGTCGGCATAAAACGTGACGCGCGCCGCATCTTCGCAACCGGCCGCAGAGAGCAGACCCTCGCCGGAAAGCAGCAGCCGGTCGTAAGCCCCGAAGATTTGCATCAACTGATAGCCGTGCGCGGTGAGATAGCCCGGCGGAACGCTCCACGCCGGCCACGGCGCAGCGGAATATGTGTTGTATTGTGCGCTGCTTCCAGTGGGAGACCGCACACCATGACGGGTCAAGACAACGACAAACTTCAGTTGCTGTCTCTCGTTCTCAGCGGCAGCGGCCTGCTCCTGAGACGGGGCAGATGTTGTGCACGCCGCAAAGAGAAGAGAGAGGCAAACTACCACAGTGCGCCGCACTTCGCATGGCATCAGGCAGCTCCGCGGAATCAACCTTTTGTTAGAAAACAAGCCGCCGCGCTCAAAGGCCCTTGGCGCGACGGCCTGGAGAGCATTCTAGCGCTCCTTGGTCAGGTTCCAGCGCAGTCCCCCCGCATAGGTGGGGTGGTAGTACTCGCGCTGTACGACGTACTGAGTGCTGCCGTTGTAGAAACCAAAGACTTCGTTGTTGAGGTTCAAACCGTAGCCGTAAACCGAGAAGCCCCAGGGCAGCCTGTAGGAGGCCTGCGCATCCACCTGGAAGTGGGCATAAAGGTAGTTGTCGCCGAGGGGGCCGGTGACACCCCCCACCGGATCGGCGCCGTCTTGCCATTGGTAGGCGTAGATCATGGTTCCGTCGTACTCCATGCCCATACGGAGCGAGAAGCGCCTGGTGTCATAGGTGGGGCTGATGTTCCACGCGTTCGGGGCCTGGCGCTGCAGGGCCGGGGTGTCGGAGCGTCCGGCCAGGCCGTGCGCGGCCGAAGTCGTGTAGCTGTAGTTGGCCGAGATGCCCGCGCCATGCATCACGCCGGGCAGGAAGGTGAGGTGTTGCAGGTATGCAATCTCGACGCCCTGCACGTATCCGCTGCCGAAGTTGATGGGCTGGGTCACGTAGTCGCCGGCGTACGGCCCGGAGGTCATGACAGTCGGGGTCTGCGAAGTTGCGATCGGATCGGTGAGGTCTTTGTAGAACCAGCCGAGAGTGATGAGGCCAAGCGGGTTGAAAGTCTTCTCAAACAAAACGTCGTAGTTGTTGGCGTGTTCCGGCTTGAGGTTCGGGTTGCCGAGGGTGATGTAGGTCTTGCCGCCATTCTGCGTGGGAATGCTGACCTCCTGGGCGATGTCCTGAGGGTCGGGTCGCGCGAGGCCGCGGCCGTAGACAAAGCGCAGGTCGGAGTCCTTGCCGGTGGCAAAACGGATCGAGGCGCTGGGATCGACGTCGATGTAATCGCCGCCGAGCTTTGCCGAGACCAGGTTTGTGCTGTCATCGAAGCTAAGCGTATCGACGTGAGTGGCTTCAATGCGGACGCCGAAATTCAGGCGGACGCGCGGAGCCACGTCAATCGTATTCATCACGTATCCGGCCGGGATACGCTCGATCAGATCGAACTGCGAGCTGTTGGGTCCCGGGCCGCCGGACACGCTGAACAGCGAGGGATTGGCGTTGACGTAGTTCTGGATTTTGTCGTACGCCGTGACCGGGCCAATATGGTAGGTCTTGTCGTAGTAGTTGGGATCGGTGAAGTTGCTGCCCCACTGCGAATAGTAGGCAGACACGTCCATGGTGACGTTGGGACTATACGATTCCTCGTACGTATCCGCGAATTTGTGCTGGTTGCGAATCTTGCCGCCGAACTCGAAGGTGCCGTAGCGGCTGCCGATGTGGTACAAGCGGGCATACGATCCGGAGGCCTCGAGGTTAAGCTGAACGGTCTGTCCGAACGTCGCCGGCGCATAGGATTTGAGCTTGTAGTTGTTGGAGTCGACTTCGTTGTCAGCGCCCGTGCCGAAGCAGCCGGAGCTCCAGCCGGGGCGATAGACGCTCACGCCGGGCACAGAGTGGCACAGGTTGCCGATGTTGGGGTCGCCCACCCAGGAAAACTTCGCGCTGCCGCTGCCGTTAAGCTCGCGCGCGCGACCCACGGCCGCGGTCCATAGGAAGGTGTTGGCGTTCATCAGGTGCCGGCCCTGGAGAGAAAGGCTGCCCACGGCGTAGTCGGGGCGGCGCCAGTCCTGACTGTAGGACGGAACGTCGCCATCAACCGGCGAGAAGACCCACTTGTTGCCCCAGTTGCGGAAGGTCGAGAAGAGGCCGCGAACGGAGATCGACGAGCCGCTGCCCAGCCGGTAGTCCGCGGTGCCCGTCAGGCCCCACCGAGTGCGGTAGTAGACGTAGTCGCGGACGTCCATGGTGTCGTAGTAAGGCGTCTTCGTGTTGTTGGGATTAGGCTGAGGATCGGGCTCGATATCGTTAATGCCGCGGCCATTGTAGTCGTAGGTGCCGCCGAAGAGCAGGCCCAGCTTCTTCGCCCCGCCGAAACGCTTGCCGAACGTGCTGCCATATTGGTAAACGTCGCGGCCGCCGATGATGGGCGTGTAGCCGCCGATGCCATAGGCTGCCACGAGCGGCTCGTCAGTGGCCGTCTTGGTGACCAGGTTCACCGAGCCGCCGATGCCGTCGGCGTCGATGTTCGCCTGCAGGGTCTTGTTGATTTCAACTGAATCGACCAGATCGGAGGCGATGGTGTCGAGCTTGATCTGGCGGACGCCGGACTCAGGCGAGGGAACCGAGATACCGTCGACCATGGTGTTGGTCAGGCGAGGCTCCGTTCCGCGAATCTGCACATATTTGCCTTCGCCTTCGTCGCGCTCGATGGTCACGCCGGGCATACGGCCCAAGGCGTCGGCGATGTTGGCGTTGGGCAGAGAGGTAATGACGTCCGCCGGCAGAATGTTGACCAGGTTCTCGGCGGCCACGGTGCGGTTGATCACCTCCGCCTCACCGTGGGGCCGCTCAGCGGTGACGATCACCTCGTCATTCTCTGAGGCGACTTTGAGGACGGCGTCCACCACGAACTCCTGGCCGGCGGCGAGGGTGACCTCGGTCGTGTAGTTCTGAAAGCCGACCGAGGAGATCTTGACCTTGTACTTGCCGGGAGCAAGATCGGGGAGTGCGAACTCTCCCTGGCCATTCGTCGTGATCGGCTGAGCCGCAGGCTCAAGGACAATGACAGCCCCCTGCAACACGGCGCCACTGGTATCTTTCACAGTGCCCGTGAGCGTGGCCTTGGCGCCTTGGCTGTACAGCGCTACTTGCAGACAGATCGCCATGCAAACAAGTGTGGCTGGAATGTGGTAAGTACGGAACCACCGCATAGTAAGCCTCCATAGCAATAGCGGTTGCAATTGCCCGATTGTGAGTTAAGAATGGCTCTAGGTCCCCTTAAACCGATCAAGAGAACTCAAGAGACCATGACTAGTTCGTGAATTCGATGGGCGAACCTTTTGATTCCAATGCTCATTGAATGCACGCATCCCTTACATCTCCCCCAGGTCGCAAGGTTTCTGGGACAACCGGAATCCTTATTGGGAAGATGTCGCGATTGAAGCAGGCCAATCTAAGCTCAATCTGAAGAAGCGTGCCCCTCCACTGTGGATTCACCGAGATTTCATCATCTCCCGCTAGCATCTGATTAAGGACTCCTCAGATGCAGGTATTGGTTGTCGAGGACAAACGCAGCCTGGCCGGACATCTTGGCCGCGCGCTCGAGGGCGAAGGCTACTCGGTGACGCTGGCTTACGACGGCGAAGAGGCTTTGCGCCTGGGCAAGACCGGCGCCTTCGACGTCATGCTCCTCGATGTGATGCTGCCGCGCGTCGACGGCCTCACCGTCATTCGAAAACTGCGCGAGGATCAATTGCGTACGCAGGCCATCATTGTCTCCGCGCGGGACACGATGAACGATATTGTGTACGGCCTCGATGCTGGCGCGGACGACTACCTGACCAAGCCCTTCGCGCTCGATGTGTTGCTGGCAAAGGTGCGCGCCGCCGTGCGCCGCGTGCCCATGCGGCCTCCGCAGATGCTGCAGTATCAGGATCTGATCCTGCGGCCGCATCAATATGAACTGCAACGCGGTTCGCGGCTGGCTACTCTGACGCGCACCGAGTGCGCCCTGCTCTCGGCGCTGATGCGCCGCGCTCGCTCCGTTGTTCCTCACGGTGTGCTCATCGAAGAAGGCTGGAGCGACGATGCCGATGTGAGCTTCGACAGCTTGTACGTCTTCATCCGCGCGCTGCGCGCGAAGATCACCCATCCCGGTGAAGTCCCACTGTTGCATACCATCCGCGGAGTCGGCTACTCGTTGCGGAGCGATTCATGCTGAAGGGCCGCATCTCCATCTCCCTCCGGCTTACCATCTGGTTTGGCGTCATCTTTCTCACCGGGTGGGTCCTGTTCGGCATGGCGATGTGGCTGAATCTCAAGCACACCCTCGCCGACGAGCGATATCTCACCCTCAGCCGCCGCATCGACCGCCTGCGCACCCTGCTGGACAAGAACGAAGACGCAGACGCGCGTTTCGAGGACTTCAAGGAGTTCGCTCACGCCACCGGCGGCGGCCTGGCCGAGATCTTCCGCGCCGACGGCTCGCGCGCGCTTCCCTCGCCGACTCCGGCCGCACAGGCCTTTCCCTGACTGGCTATCGCATCCGGCGTCGACGAAAAGTTCTACCATGTCAATGCGCCCGACCAGCCGTATTGGGTGCTGGCGCGCCGGTCTACCTTGAATAGCGAAACTGTCTATCTCACCGCAGCCGCGCCCGAAGGCGGCAATCTTCTCGTTCTCGATCGCTTCTGGGAGGGGCTGCTTGCCTCCGCGCCCATTCTCCTGCTCATCTCATCCGCGGGCGGCTACTGGCTCAGCCGCAAAGCTCTCAGGCCGGTGGATCGAATCACTGCGGCTGCCCGTTCGATCAGCATCTCCAATCTTTCCGAGCGCCTGCCCGTGAGCAGAACTGGCGACGAGCTCGAGCGACTTGCCGAAACCTGCAACGCAATGCTTGCCCGCCTCGATGTCGCGGTCAATCAGATCAAACGGTTCACCGCCGACGCTTCGCACGAACTGCGCGGACCCATTTCGTTCGTGCGCACCGTGGCCGAAGTAGCCATACGGAACCCCAAGGCCGACCCTGAGAGCCGGCAAGCCTTTGAGGACATTGTGGAGGAAACCGCGAAGGCAACGGTTCTGCTTGAAGACATGCTCACCCTGGCTCGCGCCGACGCCGAGCGCGGCGACAAGGCTCTGCAGTCACTCAACCTGTGCGCCGTTGTTGAAGAGGCATGCGAGATGGCGCGTCCCATTGCCGAGGACCGTCACCTCAATCTCTGTGTCTCCCTTGCCCCTTTGCACCTTGTCAATGTTCGCGGCGATTTCACCACGTTGCGCCGCCTGCTCTGGATTCTGCTCGACAACGCCCTGAAATACACGCAGGCGCCGGGGCGGATTGATGTGGCTCTGAGCGCGAATAGCCATCAGGCCACCGTGGAGGTGCGCGATAGCGGCGTCGGCATTTCCGCAGCCGATCTGCCTCACATTTTCGAACGCTTCTACCGCGCCGATCCCTCACGCAGCAATATTGACGGAGCCGGATTGGGTCTGGCCATCGCGAAGTGGATCGCCGAAATGCATCACGCAGATCTGAAAGTCGCCAGCGAGCTGCGAAAGGGCACAGTCTTCCAATTGGTACTTCCGGTTTGCGCAAATCCCGGTCCTATCGCATGAGTGCGCGACGTGTTCCCAAGCGAACCTGACTCGGATCGGTTCCGGGAGCACGCGCCATCAGAAAACAGTTCGCGGTGATCGTCGTCTTTCCAGCTTGATTGCTGCCCACTCGGTTCCGAGTTCAACACACTCGGCGCTCTCCGGCCATCACAAAAGCGCCCGGTCAGATCGACGTCAACGGATACGCCGACCCCAGACCTCTACCGCGTCAAGGCAATGCTCACGCTGATTTGTAGCAGCTTCGCGGAAGAGACTGGACGCGGGCAGTTTTCAACTGGTGATAGCAGTGGCTAAAGCGATCATCCAGCGAGAGTTGCTAGCTGAAGTCGGGATAGGTATCCGTAAACGCCCATCTCTTCCGCATCAGCCCATCCCACCCCAACATCCCCGCCCCCAAAACTTTCCCCCGCCGTTTTGCAGATAATTTCCCCTTCTCGGCGCACAATCATTCCATGATGCCCTTCCGGCCCAGAGCCGCCTGAAAGAAAAACCACCATCCGCCGCAACCGGCATCAACGCAGATGTTGACCAAAGAGTAAAATTCGGGCCCGAAATCGCCCCGTAAGTCGTTTGGATGGACGATTTTACGAAATAACCCCTTTGTTTTCACTGGCTTAGAGCCAGAGATCAAGGGTACAAGTCATTGCAAATAAACCACTTAACCGCATAAATGGGTAGGGGGGAGGGAGCCACCGAAAGATCAACCCCCGCCGCAACCCCAGCAACCCCGTCGGCAAGCTCCGCTAGCTCCGCCAACTCCGCTAGCTCCGCTTTACTTAATCCACATCTCCGGATGGCTGGTCGACACCGCGCTCAGTCCCTGCGCGAGCAGCGACTCGACTTCCTTCATGTTGGAGATGAGTCCGCCGCCCACCACGGGCAAATCAGCGTTGACGGCCCGCACGCGCTCCAGCATCTTGGGCGCGACCAGCGCCGGCAGAATCTCCAGCGCATGTACCGGCGTGTTCTTCAACTGGTTGGTGATCGTATCCATGGCGCCGCTATCGAGCAGAAAGGTGCGCTGGATGCCGTAGAGCCCGATGGCCAGCGCATGGCGCAGCGGGTCGAGGTGCGTGGAGATGATGCCGCCCGCTCCCACGCGCTTGAGGTAATTGACCGCATATTTGTCGCGCGAGAAGCCGTTCAGCAGGTCGAGATTCACAATGGGCACCTTGCCCGCGGCCGCGATCTTCTGGATCATCGATTCCACATTTTCCGGATCGCCGGTGAGCAGATAGATCAGCCGGCTCCGCGACGCGATGGCAAGCTCCACAAGCTCCGGCTTGCGGATGGCGGGGATGATCGGCGTCTCCGCGCAGTAGACGCGCAGCGGCGTCAGGGGCGGCGGCGTCGCGTTTCTCACGCCCGTGTCAAATTTGGGGTCGCTCCGCTCAGGCATGGCGTCCCTCTCGCTTCTGCGCCTTTCTCGTCGAACCCCGCACAATCAGTTCCGCCTCTACTTTCACTTGCGCCACGGACTCCTGGCCCGACATCAGCTTGAAGAGGTTCTCCATCGCCATCTGTCCCATGCGCCGCATGGGCTGCCGCACGGTGGTCAGCGCCGGCGTCAGGTACGCGGCAAAGAACAAATCGTCGAATCCCGTCACCGACACATCCTCAGGCACCCTGAGCCCGCGCGCGCGGATCGCCCGCATCGCGCCCAGCGCCGACATGTCGTTGTAGCAGCACACCGCCGTCGGCGGATGGTGCAATCGCAGCAGCCGGTCCATGGCCTCGATCGCCGCCGCGGGCAGTCCGTCGCCCTCCACCGCCAGCTCCGGCGCAAAACCGATCCCCGCTCGCGCCAGCGCCTCTTTGTAGCCCGCCAGCCGCTCCGCATCCGACTGGTATCCGCCGCGGTCGCCGAGATACGCAATGCGCCGGTGCCCCAGCCCGATCAGGTGCTCCGTTGCCGCGCGGGCGCCTTCCTGGTTCGCGATCATCACCGAATGCACAAACTCGCCGGGATACTGGTCGTTCACCAGCACTATGGGAACGTCCAGCTCTTTGAGCAGCGGCAGATAGAGCGCTCCCACACGCGAAGACGTCACAATGATTCCGTCCACGCGCCGCTCGGCAAGCTCCTGCACCACTCTGCGCTCCCGCACAGGGTCGGCGTGCGAATTGGCCAGAATCACGGCGTAGTGGTGATCGTTGGCGATCTCCTCAATGCCGCTCGTCACCTCGCTGGCAAAGGGATCGTCGACCGTGGTCACTACCAGGCCGATGGTCCGCGTCCGCCGCGTCACCAGCCCGCGCGCCACCGCGCTGGCGCGATATCCGGCATCCTCGGCGATCTTGCGGATCTTCGCCGCCGTCTCCGCATTCACCAAGGGACTGTTCTGCAGCGCCCGCGAAACCGTAGGGTGCGACACGCGCGCCAGCCGCGCAATGTCCTTGATCGAAGGTTGCCGCGAAGCTTGCCCCTGCACGCGCTTCATGCCCGCATGAGGAGCTGCTGCCGCTTTGCCCCCGTTCTTCTCCGCCATTCCGCAAAACTCCCAATGCACACGTGTACGGCAGCCCCCAGTCTCCTCGAACGCACGCTCCCTCGTCAATGCCTTTCGGTCTGCCGTAATAATCTGGATATCGGCTGCCTGATGCCTCCATCCGCCTCAACTTCCGCCGACCACCCGACCGGGCAATCTCTGCGCGCCGGCGATTCCGGCGTCCTCCAGCGCCGCATCGGCCTCCGCGCCGCCGTCCTCTTCAACATGCTGGAGATGATCGGCGTCGGTCCCTTCATCACGCTGCCGCTGGTCATCGCCGCCGCGGGCTACCGCCTCTCCGTCTGGGCCTGGGTGCTCGGCGCCGCCATCGCCATCGCCGACGGTCTCGTCTGGGCCGAGCTCGGCGCCGCCTTCCCGCGCGCCGGTGGTTCGTATGCATTTCTCCGCGAGATCTACGGCCCCGATGGCGCAGGCAACTGGCTGAGCTTTCTCTATGTCTGGCAGGTCGGCTTTACGGCGCCGCTCTCCATCGCCTCCGGCTGCATCGGTCTCTCCGGATTTCTCGCGGTCTTCTGGCCAGGCCTCGACGCCGCGCCCATCCCTGCGCTGCCCGCACTTCACTACGCTAACTTCGCCGCCGCCGTGGCCTGCCTCCTCGTCACCGCGCTTCTCTATCGCAACATCAGCTCCGTCGCGCGCATGGCCTGGGTGCTGTTTGCGGGCGTCCTCGCCGCGCTCACCGGCGTCATCGTCTCCGGATTCGTGCACGCCGCGGCTACCGGCGGCTGGCACATGCCCGCGGCGCCCGCGCTGCCCACGGCGCTCGGGCAAATTGGAGCTTTGGGCGGCCTCGCCCAGGCCACGCTTCTGGCCACTTACTGCTACTGGGGCTACTACAACATCTGCTTTCTTGCAGGCGAAGTCCGCCGCCCCGAGCGCACCATTCCCCGCGCCATCCTGCTCTCTGTCCTCTTCGTCTCCGCGTTTTATATTCTGATGAACCTGGCCGCGCTGCCCTCGCTCGGCGACGCCGCATCGCACGCCGGTCAATCCGGATCTTGGGCCGCCGCCCTGCGCTTCCAACTCGTCGCCGACATTGCCCGCTCCGCATTCGGTCCCTGGGCCGGCTACACCATTGCCGCACTCATCGTGTGGACCGCCTTCGCCAGCGTCTTCTCGCTGCAGCTCGGCTACTCGCGCGTGCCCTACGCCGCCGCCCGCGACGGCAACTACTTCCGCTATCTCGCCGCGGTGCACCCAAAGCACGGCATTCCCCACCGCTCGCTTGTTGCTCTGGGCCTGGTGGGAGCTTTCTTCTGCTTCTTCTCGCTCACCCAGGTCATCACCCTGCTCGTCATCACGCGCATCCTGCTGCAATTCTTCCTGCAGCAGATTGGCGTCATTCTTCTGCGCGTGCGCAAACCCGATCTCCCGCGTCCCTTCCGCATGCCGCTCTATCCGCTGCCGCCGCTCTTTGCCATTGCCGGCTTCGGATTTCTCCTCGTCTACCGCGCCCACGCCGTCAAAGAGCTGGCCGTCGCCGCGGGAATCGCCGCCTCCGGAACCCTCCTGTATCTGCTCCGCGCGCATCGCCTGCGGCAATGGCCCTACGCACCCGCGTCCGCCGCTGATCCTCAGCCCTGATTTCCGCATTTGATCTGAAGAAACTCGATCCGCCCACTGCATGGGCGCAATTTCAGTACGTCTCCGCAGCTTCCCGGAGGTTGTGATCCCGGGGCCTGCGAAGTTGATCAGCTTCTTTAATAGGAGGTCTGAGCTCTCAGGCGGGGTTGAACTTCTTTCCACAGCTCAGGCAAGTCATCACGATCTTGCCGCTTCCGATGTATCCGGTGGTCCATTTCCAGCCCCTCTTTCCCGCCTGGACTTGCGTGGAATGGCAGAATGGACACTGTACGGTCGGGCCCTGGGGAGCCGAGCCATACATCGGTTGAGAATTAGGGGGTTGAGGATTCTGGGGTGGTGCTGCGGGCGCTGGCGGGGCTGGATTCTGCAGCGGTTGCCCACAAGCGCCGCAAAAGCTGGACGGGAGGTTTACCGCTGCTCCACAGTGCGTGCAGTAGACAGTCGAAGTTTGATTCACGTCGCTCTCCTCAGTGCACTCTCTTTGATCTGGTCAAAGATGCTGCCAAAGATTCTAAGCAAAAAGCCGGAAGCCCATCGCAGCCGCAATTATAATCGTCGCTCCTTTGCTCCCCTCCTTCTTGCTCCCTCGCCCCCTCGCGACCCTTTTTCTGTAACTTTTGCCCCTCCGCAGTGTCTAATAAGTGCAATAGGCCTTTCCCAAGCGAGGTCATCCATGCTCATCGGCAAGTCACCCGATATTCCTTCGTCGGAAATCACCTCCCGCGAAGATTATTTCCGCTATCTGTCGCGCCGCCGCTTCCTGAAAGGCGCGGCCGCCACAGCAGGCGCCGCCGCCCTCGCGGCCAATCAATTGATCGCGCCGCGCACCGTCCAGGCGGGCACCAAGCTCAAGACCGTGCCCAGCCCGCTCACCACCACCGGCGAGGAGCTTACCAAATACGACGACATCACGCACTACAACAACTTTTACGAGTTCGGCGTGGACAAGGGCGACCCCGCCAAAAACGCCGGCGGCCTGCCCACCCGCCCCTGGACCGTCAAAGTCGAGGGCAAAGTCGCCAAGCCGCTCACCTTCGACATCGACGACCTGCTCAAGCTGCGCCCGCTTGAAGATCGCGTCTACCGCCATCGCTGCGTCGAGGCCTGGAGCATGGTCATTCCCTGGGTCGGCTACTCGCTTTCTGAATTCATCAAGCAGTGCAACCCGCTGCCCAGCGCCAAGTACGTGCAGTTCCTCTCCTACTACAACACCAAAGTGGAGAAATGGACCTACGAAGACGCCACCATCAACTGGCCGTACTCCGAGGGCCTGCGCATGGATGAGGCCATGAATCCGCTCACCCTGCTCACCTTCGGCCTCTACGGCGAAACCCTGCCCAACCAGGAGGGCGCGCCCGTGCGCGTGGTTCTGCCCTGGAAGTACGGCTTCAAGTCCGCCAAGTCCATCGTCACCGTGCGCTTTGTTGACAAGCAGCCGCCCACCACCTGGAACGATCAGGCGCCGAACGAGTATGGCTTCTATTCCAACGTGAATCCCAACGTCGACCACCCGCGCTGGAGCCAGAAAACCGAGCGCCGCATCGGTCTGCCCTTCTACGCGCAGCGCCGCACCACACTCATGTTCAACGGCTATGCAGATCAGGTCGCCTCTCTGTATAACGGAATGGACCTGCGCAGGAACTTTTGAAGCGGAGTTAGCAGAGTTGGCGGAGTTAGCGGAGCTAGTGACGTTTCTATGTACTCCACGCATTCAGTGAAAGCAGTGTTCGCCGTCTTTCTAACGCCGCTAACCCCGCTAGTACCGCTAGCTCCGCTGTCTTACCAACCATGAACCGCACGACACTCATCCTCCTCAAGACGCTCACCTGGATCGGCTGCCTCTGGCCGATTACATGGCTTGTTTTGAGCTATATCAACAACTCTCTCGGGCCGGATCAGACCGCCGAGATCGCTTCCGTTACCGGACTGACGGCCATCTGGCTGCTTGCGGCTGCGCTCGCCATCTCTCCCGTTCGTTCGCTCTCGCCGCGCCTCAGTTGGCTCATCAAGTTCCGGCGTCTGCTCGGGTTGTTCATGTTTTTTTATGCCACAGTGCACATGCTCACGTGGCTGGGCCTCTACGCTGGCTTCGATCTGAACACCATAGAAACCGACATTGAGAAGCGGCGCTTCATCATCATGGGCGTCAGCACCTGGCTGCTGGTGTTGCCGCTCGCCGCCACGTCCACCACGTGGGCCATCCGCAAGCTCGGCGGCAAGAACTGGAATCGCCTGCACATGCTGGTGTATCTAGCCGCACTCACGGCCATGGTGCACTACTGGTGGAAGGTGAAAACCGGCGTCACCACACCGGCGCCTTTGACGCTGGTGATGCTACTGCTTCTGGGAGTCAGGCCCGTACTGGCCTGGAATCGCCGCCGCAAGGCCCGCGCCGCGGTCGCGCTCAGCACTGCTTCCAAGGCCTAACTCCGCGAGCTCCGCTGCTTCACTCCAACAGCAATCTCTGCGCCACCGGACTGAAGCTTTTGCGGTGCAGCGGTGTCGGCCCCAGCCGCCTGAGCGCCTCCAGTGAGGGAGAACGACGTTTCAGGCGCTCTTACCCATGCGATGTCGACCAAATACCCCATGCTAACTCTGTTAGCGCGAGGGGTAATGCCGAGCCCCTCGACCTTCTTCAAATGCTGCAACTCATTGAAAGAACAACGCGAAAAGCTTCCGCCCAATCGCTAAACTTGTCTAGGGGGCCATACTTCTTGTGGGCTCCCGCGTCGCTTGACCCCTTGCATCTTCCGCTCGCCCCAGGTTCGGTCTCTTTCACCTCGATCTCCGCCTTATGGCGTTCATTAACTGGTTCGTTCGCCCACCTACATCCTTTGTGCCAGTTCAAATCCCAGCCGGACGTGGCACACTCAAGCCTTGGTGCTGGGTCAAAGAGACGCAGCCGGGGAGGGCATGCCGATGCCAGGATTTGAAAGAGATCAGTTAGAAGCATTGCGGGATCGGGTGGAAGAGGACTTCCGCCGGGCGGAAGAGAACTACCGCCTCGATATCGCAGCCATTGAACATCTCCAGCGCCGGTTCTTCGGCGCCGTCAGCAGCATTCCCACTAGCAAATATTCTGAGACCACCAACGGGTCGGACAGTGAGTTGCCCACCACGATACTGCCTCCACAGTCCACCCCGGCAGGGTCGCAGAGTGACGGCTTGGAAGGCTCGATCCGGTCGATGTTCAGTACGAACTTAAAGTAGGACGGTTATAGGGCTTAGAACAGCAATCTCTGCGCCACCGGACTAAAGCTCTTGCGGTGCAACGGCGTCGGCCCCAGCCGCCTGAGCGCCTCCAGGTGCTCCGCCACACAGTAGCCCTTGTGCCGCGCCAGCCCGTAGCCGGGATACACGGCATCCAACTCGACCAGTAGTCGGTCGCGGTGCACCTTGGCCAGCACGCTCGCCGCCGCGATCGAAATGCTCCGCGCGTCGCCCTGCACCACCGCCTGCTGCGCGCACGGCCAGTCAATCGTGTCGCGCCCGTCAATGAGCAGATAATCGGGGAGGAGATAATCCGGCGCAACGGCAAGCTGCTTCACGGCCATGCGCATGGCCAGCAGCGACGCCCGCCGGATGTTGATGCGGTCGATCGTCTCCACATCCACCACCGCAAGCGCCCACGCCTCCGCGCAATCGCGAATCGCGGCGTCAAATGCGTTCCTTTGCTTTTCCGTCAGTTGTTTTGAATCCGTCAAGCCTTGCAGGCGGCAGCCTTTGGGAAGGATGACGGCTGCTGCGACGACCGGCCCGAACATCGGCCCGCGTCCCACCTCATCCAGTCCGGCAATGCGCAGTGCGCCGCACCGCCGCGCGGCGTTCTCCAGCCTCCACCCGCACACCGGGACCGTGGTCATGCTGAAAGTATAAGAATGAGCGAGGAGCTGCCAGGTGGAAAAGCCGCCCGAAATCGTTCACTCCCGCGCGAATGCGTAGTCGCGCTCCACGCGGCAAATGCGCACCTTGAACTCCTCATACCAGATCTCGCGTCCGCGCTGCTGCGCCACGAGGTGCTTTGCGTTCGCCTTCCACGCCGCAATCGCTTCCAGGCTCTCCCAATAAGAAACCGTAATCCCCAGCCCGTCTCTTGCAGACTCGATGCCGAGGAACCCAGGCTGCGTCGCCGTCAGCTTCTCCATCACCTCCGCCATCTTCCCGTACCCGCTGTCGCCCGCGGTGCGCAGGGAAGTGAAGATCACGGCGTAATAGGGCGGCGCGGGAGTCTTTGCGATCGTCATGCGAACAGTATAGGTACAAAAACACCCCCTGAAGATGCTAGACTTTCGGCCAACACAGGAGGTCATCAGCCATGCCAAAGTTCGTGATCGAGCGGGAGATTCCCGGTGCCGGAAAGCTGACCCCGGATCAACTGCACGCCATTTCCCAGAAGTCCTGCGGCGTCCTGCAATCGATGGGGCCTCAAATCCAGTGGGTCCAGAGCTTTGTCACCGACGACAAGATTTACTGTGTCTATATCGCCCCGGATGAGGATACGGTTCGTCAGCACGCCCAGCAGGGCGGGTTCCCGGCAAATTCCATTGCGCGCGTCCGCTCGGTCATCGATCCCACGACCGGCGAGTAAGACGCGGAAGGCTCCCGCAGAGTGCCGGCAGGACGCCAAAATCTGGGCGACAGCTCACGACCGCCCGGGATCTTTCCGGATTGCAGGAAACTTGTGCCGCGGGAAAAAACAACCCCGGCCGCAGCCGGGGTTGTTTCTCATTGCTGGATCTTTTCGCTGGTTACGGGCCATTGATCTCTGATCTCTGACCCCTGATCTCTGTGCTACGCCCGCACTTTGCCGGTCTCGCGATCCACTTCCCTCAGGCGGGCGGCCTTGCCGCGCAACCCGCGCAGGTAGAACAGCTTGGCCCGGCGCACTTTGTAGCTGCGCACCAGCTCCACCTTGTCGACGACCTTCGAATTGAAGGGGAAGATGCGTTCCACCCCTTGACCAAAGCTCATCTTGCGCACGGTAAACGTGCCCTGGGGGCCTTTGTTGACGGCGATCACCAGGCCCTCAAAGGCCTGCAGCCTCTCTTTATCGCCTTCCTTGATCTTTACTTGCACACGAATCTGGTCGCCGGGCACAAACTCCGGCGAATCGGTGCGCTTCAGCTTGTCAGCCAGGCGCTGCATTACGGGATGGATGGACATAGGTTCTTCCTGCGACGGACTTTCTAGAGTGATTCCTGCGAAGGAACGCAGAATATTCAGTTTATCAAAGATTCACGGTTGCGGCGAACAGTGCTGCCCCAAAACGCAGCCTCAGCTGCCGGAAGGCCGCGGCCTGCGCATTCATTCCCTTCCAGGCGTCCTGCTGCGCTATAGTTTCCGCATGGACGAAAAACGTGACCTGCTCCGTCACACCCTCGCCACGCTTGCCTATCGCACTACGCGCGCCCTCGAAAACGCGCCCGCGTCCTTCGCCGATTTCGACGGCGCCGGCCGCCGCCCCGGCGAGATCCTCGCCCATATGGGCGATCTCATCGACTGGGCGCTCTCCATGGCGCAGGGCAATCCCTCCTGGCACAACTCCGAGCCGCTCGCCTGGTCCGAGGAGCAGCAAAGGTTTTTCGCCGCACTCGGGGCCTTCGACGCCTTCCTTGCCTCGAATTCCCAATTAAGCGCGCCCATCGAGCGCCTCTTCCAGGGCCCCATCGCCGACGCCCTCACCCATGCCGGCCAGCTCGCCATGCTCCGCCGCCTTGCCGGCGCGCCCATCCGCGGCGAAAACTACTACGTTGCCGCCATCGCTGCAGGCCAGGTCGACGCCGCGCAACCCGCTCCGGTCAAGCCCTTCTAGAGCGCTTTCGATTCACTTCTTGACATCGCCGGCATTATGCCATTTGGCTTTTTCTTGAGGAAGAAGCTACATCGCTTCACACATCCTGTTTAGAGCAGAATCGAAAACGCTGTAGGCCCACAATCCGAGACGCCGGTTCCTTCCTTTCCGCCCCTCCAGAGCCATTTTCCCCTGTTTTCTACTTTTTTGGGCAGGTCGCCCTCGACTTTTCCCAGAAACATTTTCCAAATGGAAATTGTAATAAAATGTTGTATTTGCTTGAAATTAACTCTTTAACAATCAATGAATTTTATTTTTTGCTTGACAATCGTATCGTTTAAATATGATAATAACAACGGTGACTATCGTCGCCATGGAGGATTTACATGCGTCGTATACTCGTAGCCAGTCTTCTGCTCCCCTCGCTGTTCCTTCCCGCAGTGGCAAAAGCCAGCACGCCCGTGGACGACGCCACTGCCCCAGCCCCGGTGCGCGTAAGCACCGGCGTCGTCGCCCCCGTTCTCCTCGGCTCTCCCGTGCTCTCTCTTCCCGTAGGCCTCTCGCTCGACCTCGTCCCCGCGGAGGCCCAGGTTGAGCTCTCCCTCACCGTCAACGCCAAAGGCGAGCCTGAGAACATCAAGGTCGTCAAGTCGTACAGCCCGTTCGTTGACGCCCGCGTCGTCGATACCGTCAGCCAGTTCCACTTCCGTCCCGGCACGGTGGACAACCAGCCTACCGCCGTCGATGTGAACCTCACCGTCAACGTCGCCCGCTAACCTTCTCGTTTATTCTTTCCGGAACCATGAAATGCCAGGGCCTGTTCACCGACAGGCCTTGGCGCTCCTGGTGTAGCATCCCTATCCGCCGGATGCCGCCAGCCCCGCAGTCAACCCGTCTTTCCCGCGTTCTCCCATTTTTTCAAATGTCGGCGTCGCCGTTGGCGGTGCGGTGGCCACCTTTGCCGGTCCAGCCGTTATCTTTGCCGGAGCAGTGGCTGCCTTCGTAGGCGCCATTGGAGCCGCCCCGTGCCTCAGTTCAGCCAACGCACCGCCATACTCGATGTAGTCCTTGAAGCAACTGCCTAGCACGGCATGGAAGCGCGCCAGGGCCGCGTTTCGCTTTTGATGCGCCAGCGCATCCTCACCGGCATAGAAGTTCACCTCGCAGGCCCGGCCCACGTGGGTTTCCGGATCGGGATCGGTGGCCGCGGCCATCAGATCGTCTTCGGTCATCTTCTCCATATAGAAGTTGAGCACCGGCCCGGGCCAGCTTGACAGGTTCGCCTTCTGCGCCACCTCTTCAAGCTCCTCGTTGCCTCCCTGATGCAGTCGCGCCTTGGCAATGTGCAGCCACAACGCCGCGTAAACCGCCGTGGAAGTGGAGGAATCGGCGTCGATGGCGAGTTGGAAATCCGCCGCTGCCTGGTTGGTCTGCCCAGCCAGAAGGTGCGCGGATCCCCGCTCCAGGAAGGCGTACTGCCGATTGGGCTGCAGCTCCAGGGTCTTGTCGAAATCCGTGATCGCCGCCGTGTACTGGCCCTTCTGGTAGAACTCCATGCCGCGCATCGCGTATCCGTCCGGGTCCTTCGGCTCCATCGCGATGTATTTGTTCAGCTCGGCAATCGCTGTGTCGTACTGCCCTTCGAGCCCGTGGGTAAAGCCAAGATGGTAGTAGGCGAGCGAATAGTTCGCCTTCACTTGCAAGGCATGGCTGTACTCGGGAATCGCTTCATCGAACTGACTCTGATGCCGGTAGGCATTCCCGCGGCTTTCATAACCGTCCGGATCGTTGGGCTTAAGCGCAATGTAGTGCGTGAACGCGGTCACCGCCTGCGAGTACTCGTTCAAGTCGCTGTCCACCACGCCGGTGTTGTAGATCGCCAGTGCATGATTGGGATTGAGCCGCAGCGCCGCCTGGTAATCCTCGAGGGCGCGGTCGTAGTTGCCCTTCATCATGTAAGCGTGGCCGCGGTTGTTGAAGCCATCCGGATCGGTAGGCGCCTTTTGTACGTACACGTTGTAATCGGCGATGGCCTTGTCCCACTCTTTCTTATCGCCCCAGAGGTTGCCGCGGTTATAGTAGGCCAGCGCGTAATTCGGATCGATGCGGGTCGCGTCGTTGTAGTCGGCCATGGCACGGTCGATATCGCCCTTGTCGCTGTAAACATTCCCCCGCGTGTTCAACGCGCCGGCAAAGTTCGGCTTCAGCCGCAGCGCCTCATTCAGATCCTGCAGGGCCAGGTCATATTCCTTTTTGTCACGGTAGGCAATGCCGCGATCGAAGAAGGCGCTGGCCAGATCAGTCGTTGATTCCTGACCGGCCTTGATGAGCGCCGTGCAACCAGCGATGCTGGTATCGGGATCGTCGGCCTTGCACTTGTCCCAGTTCTGGTCGCGAGTTTGCCCAGCGGCGGCCACTGCGGCGCCGAGCAGTAGATATGCGAAGAAACCACTCCTGCGAGTCATGTCTGCCGCCTCTCGGGTTTTGCAAAGTGCAGGCGGAAATAGGATACACCGGAACTTATTCGCGCCATCCGGCTGCGCCAGCGTCCTGTCGGCGCGTTAATGCGGCTAGGGCAATCGCCCGGCCTCAAACTCAGCCTTCGCCCAGGCCCAGGCTGCGTCAGCGTCTGGAAAGTCCCTTACGCATTCATCTTCAATGCCGGGGGGCATAGGTTTGGCGATTTCAACTCTCCCGGTCACTGGGTTGTGGTTGATGTACACATTGAGGGGAATCCCGTTAATGCTCATATTCGAGGAATACGGCCCTGCTCCTGGCCTGTTCATGTGTCCTGTAGCGTCTGTCATAGTGCGGGTCCCTTTCAGTCAGTCCGAAGTCTTTTTCACGTATTGCCCTTTGTCGAGACAAATAGCCGCAACCAGACTCCCAATAGGGTGCGCGGGGTCGTAATTCTCCAGCTTTGCGGAGCCCGATTTATAAATCCGGACAAACTGCTTCTCCATCTCCATTGTGTCGCCCTCGAATTGGGCAAGTGGAGTCGCAGCTCCTGCTTGAAAATGGCCGAACTTTGCCATGTGAATCCCTCCAGCCCCGGATTATATGCCCAAATGCACGAAACCCCTCGTCTCCGAGAGGCTTCGCGGCGGGTTTGTAGGGCGCGAAACCATCGCTGGTGAGTTGATGGTGGCGACTAGGAGTTGCGGCAAGAGTAAGTCGCGAGATGAACCGGTCTGCTGACTCCGCTGTGCGCTTGCCGGGGTAGTACGCGAACACGAATGAATTTGCGGGTTCATCGCGGCGCAAGCTGTGGTGGAGTCTAACCCCGGATGGCCGTTGGCGCGGTCGCCGGGGTTTTCTACCGTCAACAGGTATACGTGACCGCTCACGTATTTGTCAAGTATTTTCTTCTTGACCTTTCGTGACCGCTCACGTATGCTTACCTCGCTATGGCCAGAAAGAACCCTGCTGCGGTAGCATTGGGGCGCAAAGGCGGCCTCAAAGGCGGCAAGGCACGCGCAGCCAAATTGACGCCAGAGCAGCTCTCGGAACAGGGTCGTAACGCCGTCCTGGCGCGGTGGGCCAAAGCAAAGGCCAAGAAGGCGTCTGGAGACCGGAGTGAGGGTTGAACTCAATGCTCAGGAGGTGCAAACTCCTGTCCCAAACCGTTGAGATAAAGCTCTCCGGTCCTCAGTCGGCAGGGGAGGGCATGAAAATGTTCCTCCCCTGTTACTCCCGAAGTATTATTCGGCTGGTGGGCCTCGAATGTGGTATAAACACACGTAGAGCGTTGTTTTCATAGGCGATGCTCCGTTTGTCAGAGGGGGAAGCCGTTAGTGGCGGTTTCCCCTTTTTAATCATCCCTCCCCCGTTACAACCTCCCATTTCCTTGAGTTTCCTCTCTGCCTGACTCTTCCAGCTTGCTCCAGGGATTGCATATCGGCCTTCACTAAATCCTTGTTAACGGGTGCTTTAACCCAAGAGCAGTCATGCAGCTTTGCAACGAGCTGAACCGTTTGGAGGCCGGACTTATCCATCCGGAGGATATGAAGTATGGCTTCCCTCCGATGTGCTGCTACATCCTGTTTCGCGAGAGATTCCCGCGTGCCCCAAATGATGCCTTCATCCAGAATCGGAGCGGCTTCGGGCCTGGCCAGGGACCAACCTTCCGCGTTCTTTACTAGCTTGCCGCTTCTCTCTAGTCGAAAGCCCAGGTTGTACACGCTGCCTCCTGCAACATCAGAAATGATTTCCCCGACAGCCTCCACGAGCTCCTTGGGACGCAGCGGATGGTCGGCACGGCGAAGCAGCGCCAGAGCCACCGTCGTAGGAGTAGCGGCGTCCGCAGGTATCGAGATCCAATCTTCTGAGACATCCGGAGGAACATGGTCACGTTCAATTGCCGGGATTTTAATAACGGGGGTACGCTGGGAGCCCGACGCTCTCTGGTCGCTAAAAATCCTCAGCACAGTGTCCGGAAGCGCCATTCCTGCAGCCTCGTACAGCCTCCGGCACTCGTCTGCTGCGGCATAAAGCCGCGACAGACTCTCAACCGCCTTGCGTTCGGCCTCGAATTTGCTTAGACCTTGGACCACTCCATTATCTTATTCATTTCATCTCCCCAGGTCAATAGGGAAAAGAGGGGGAAAAGTAGCGATTTCTGAAATACTGTGAAAAATCGGGGGAGGAAGCGAGTAACGCGTTATTAGGACATTTCCGTCCGCCTGCGCACCGCCCGGATCGCGCCCGCAATGCAAAGGCCGGTGCTCTATTTTCCTTTGTCCCGCAACGCTTCCAGCATCCGCCGGTCCTCGGCGCTCAATGCGGCGCCTTCCAGCAACTCGGGCCGGTTCTTGAGCGTCTTCTTCAGTTGCTGTTCGCGCCGCCAGCGCCGGATCCCGGCGTGATCCCCGTTCATCAGCACCTCCGGCGCCCGCAATCCGCCAAACTCTGCCGGCCGCGTGTAATGCGGATAGTCCAGCAACCCTCCCGCTCCATGCTGCGACCGCGGAACCCCCTCCACATCCACATCAATCTCCGCGTCCGCCGCGCCAAAGCTCTCAAACTCGCCTGAGGCCTCGTTGCCCAGCACGCCTGGAATCAGCCGCATGGTCGCGTCCACCACCACCGCCGCCGCCGGCTCGCCTCCGCTCAGCACGTAGTCCCCGATCGACAGCTCCATGTCGCAGTAGAGTTCGTTGATGCGCTCGTCCACGCCCTCATACCGCCCACAGATGAGCACCAAGCGATCGAGCGCCGCCAGCTCTCGCGCCACCGCCTGCGTGAAGACCCGCCCCTGCGCCGAGAGCAGGATCACCCGCGTCCCGCGTTTTTCCTTGTCATCCTGAGCGAAGTCCGCCGTGGCGGACGGAGTCGAAAGACCCGCATTTTCTCTCTGCCCGATCTCCGATTCCTGTTTTCTGTTCTCTGTTCCCTGTTCCCTGTTGCCTTGCTTTCTCTGTATTCCTAATGCCTCCAGCGCTTCCGCCAGCGGCTCCGGCTTCAGCACCATCCCCTCGCCGCCGCCAAACGGGCGGTCGTCCACCGTGCGATGCCGGTCGTGCGTAAATTCGCGCAGATCGTGCAGCCGGATCTCGACCAATCCCTCGGCCTGCGCGCGGCGCACGATCCCCTGCGCAAATACGCTCTCAAAGAACCCGGGAAAGATAGTCACGATATCGAAACGCATACTTCCTGATCATAGAAGCGCCCGCTCACCCGGCCATCCCCGCTCCTTGTCTTTCTCGCTCCCTCTCTCCCTGCCTTCTACCTCCCCTGCTGGCACGAGAGAACCACCTGATTCTTTACGTAGAGCTGGCACAGGCCCATCATGCCCGAGGGGCAGACATAGGCTCCCGGCTCGGCATTGTCGTTGCAGCCGCCGCGCTTCAAAATCTGGTCGGTCTGGATCGGCACCAGCACACCGCAACTCAGCACGAAGCCGTTCTTGAGGATTTGCTGGCACATTCCCATCATTCCGCCCTTCAAGGGGCACAGGTATTCGCCGATCCTGCCGTTGTTGCGCTGGCACATGTCACCGGGGTTGCACTTCGTGCAGCCGGCACCGGTCAGTGTCCTGTCGGCCGTGTCTTCTTCCTTAAGCACCATTCCCGGATTGCACGACTGCACGCCGAGCAGGCTGTGCGCGTTCACCACGATCTCGCAATCGTTGTAGCCCTGCAGTCTGGTGCAGTTCATCGTGCTGCCCTGCCTGGTGCAGCCTTCGCTTTCCAGCCGCTCCTGCAAGCCGGTGCTTGCCGCCGCCTCATGCTCGGGCTCGAAGTCGATCACGCAGGTGGTGCCCGCGTGGCACCCGAAATCGATGCCATTGGGTGGCAGGTTCACGGCAAGCTGCGGAAACCAGACCGGCCAGTCCCAGCTATCCGACCACACCGCGACATCCACGAAAAGATGCGCGTCGATGCCGGGCGTCAGCGTGAATCCCAGGTTGTAGACGGGGTTGCCGAAGCGGAAGTGGCTGTCGTTATTCTTGCTCGGGTCTGTGGCTACGTTCACTGTCTGTCCCGTCGCCGTCATCTGTGTGTTTCGCTTCGCCACCTCATCGTCCACCGTGAAGTCAAGCTTGTTGGAATGCAGATTGATATCCACGGCGGGAAACACCTGCCCGCCCAGCACGCCGAAGTTAAGCAATCCGCCCAGCAGATCGATCTGGTTGAAGATGAACGGCGTGTCGATGCCGTGCTGTCCCGGCGCGGGGGGAAGAAAATGCCCGCCGGTGTATGGCGCGGGCAGCAGATCGGTAAAGTCGACGCCCACCGAAATTCCCGTCCCGCCGCTGCCGATCACGGGCAGGGTGTAGTTGAAGCCGGCATCGGCGCCAACCTGCGCCACCAGTTCCTTGCCGTCGAAGAGCTGTGTGGGGTCGATCCCGGTCTCTTCGAAGTCCGCTTCCGTGCCGTTGATGGGCGCGAAATCCGCCTTCAGGCTTGCCTGGGCCGTGTTGTTGGCGTGCGTCACGTTGTGGTAGCTGAGCTCAGTCTGGATGGGGAATCTGAGTCCGAATCCGTAATTGAAGCCGGCGTAGACGCCGATACTATATGTCGACGAGCAGCCGAAGATGCACCAGTTGATGGTCACGCTCACGCCTTCGCTCCACTCGTAATCGTGCCCCAGCGTAAATCCCGTCAGGTACACGTACGTGCCCAGGCCGATGTCGGTCGTCTGGTCGCCGCCGGGCTGCGCGGAGTGATTTGTGGTGTGGTATTGCGACGATGGCACGATCCGGAGCAGGCGCGGATAATTGGGCGCGCTAGAGACATTGCTCGTGGCTGTGAGCAGCTGTTTGCCGGCCGCCATCTCGCCCGTGTCCGGCGCCGCATTCAGCGCTTCCAGCGGGTGCGCAAAGTTGGCCGACTGCTGATTGGGCACGAACAAGGTTTGCTCGACGCGCTGCACCGCCGAGTTGATCACCTCGTCCTTCAACTGCTCGTCGCTGAGTGTGCTCAGCCGCGCCGCTTCTGCCTCGCCCACCTTGGCCACAATCTGCGCGCGCTGTGCGGGATCGGCCAGCGCCTTGCGCAGGTTGGCAATTTGCGACGTTGCTTCCGCGTTCTCTGCCGCGCTGTTGCGCTGCCAGGCCGCGATGGCCGCCTGCCGCTTTTGCACATCGGCCACGTAACGCGGGCTGCCCGGCATGCTGAACTCAGCCACGCGCTGGCTCGCAGTTTCCTGGCTGAAGCACGCGACACCCGCCTCCGCCAGTTGCGCCTTGGCGCCCGGTTCGGCGCACTTGCCGGGCAGAACCTGGTAGCTCAGCACATGGTGGATTACCAGGCCCTGTTCCACTTCCGTCATGTCCGTGGTGTTCTCCTGGACCTGCACATGCTGTGGCAGCGCCTGCAGGCGCAGGGCCAGGTTCGGCAACGCCTTGGGATTGTTCAACATCGGCGTAAAATCGAGTTGCTGCGCCCCCAGCATCACATGCGGGTTGGCGCGCACGGCCTCCAGCGTGTACTGGCGCACGACGCGCAGCCGCTGCATGGTCCGCGCTTGCGTGCCGCCGCCCAGCGTTACGGAATTAGGCAGCGAGCGCTGATTGGTTACGTGCGATTGCATCTTCGGGGCTTGCGCTCCGGCGTAGCGGCTTACCGGAAGTGACAAAATGAGAAGCGCACTAGAAAGGATCCAGAAGGTCCTTGGGGGAAGGGGGATCATGGACTTGCCTCCATTGCGCCCCGGCAATCAAGCCTGGGAAGTCGCACCGGGGGCAGCACGGAACATAACCTGCATTCGAGCACGTGTCAATTGTGAATTTGCAGCGTGTGGATTCGAAGCGAAGCCAAAGGCCCTCGTTTCTGAGACTTGATGGAGCCGGTTACTATTGATTCGGCAAAAATAGACTGCATCCGTGCCCCATCCTTTTCCGCGCTTTTAGCGGAAAAGGGTGGGAAGGCGGGCACCGATTAAATGTCGAATCAATCGTCCCCTGTTCCCTTAGTCCCTAGTCCCTACGTCCCTGCCTTTCTCAGTCCATCAAGGCGTGCGCCGGCGTCCACAATCGCGCGGTCACCACTCCGAACAGAAAGCCCCCCACGTGCGCCAGGTAAGCCACGCCGCCCGATTGCACCGTCGCCACGGAGCCCACACTCAGCAATTGAATCAGGAACCACACGCCGATGAGCAGCGCCGCGGGTATGTAGGTCACGCGAATGAAAATCAGGATCCAGACGAGTGACCGGATCCTGTTGCGCGGGAACATGACGATAAACGCGCCCATCACCGCCGCAATCGCTCCGCTCGCGCCCAGGCAGGGAACGTGCGAGCCCGGAATTCCCGCGACCTGCGCCAGCATCGCCACCACGCCGCCCGTCAGGTAGAACACGAGGTAGCGCGCACGGCCCATGGCGTCCTCAATGCCGGGCCCAAACGCCCACAGGAACACCATGTTGCCCAGGATGTGCAGCCATCCCGCGTGCAAAAACGTGCCCGTCACGAGCGTGACCAGGTTGCGGCCGTGCTCAATATGGATGGGAATCACCGCCCATCGCCGCACGAACGCGTTGCCCTCGATCAACTCGCGCAGAAACACGCACGCGTTCGCCACAATGATGAGGAAGGTCACTATGGCAAAGCGGCTGGGCCGTCGCGACGCGTCTCCAAGCGGGATCAACGTAGCCATATCTATTCGTAGACTACCGTGCCCACTCGCCGCTTAACCCTGGTATTGCTCGTCGCTCACGTGTTCCATCCAGTCCACCGCCTTGCCGTCGAGCTTTTCCTGGATGGCGATGTGCGTCATGGCCGTCGAGGGCGCGGCGCCATGCCAGTGTTTTTCCCGGGGAGCGAACCAGACCACGTCGCCCGGCCGGATCTCCTCGACCGGTCCGCCCCAGCGCTGCGCGCGGGCGCACCCGGCAGTCACAATCAGCGTTTGCCCCAGCGGATGCGTATGCCACGCCGTCCGCGCGCCCGGCTCGAAGGTCACGCTTGCGCCCTGTACCCGCGCCGGCTCCGGCGCTGCCATCAGCGGATCGATCCGCACCGTGCCCGTAAACCAATCCGCCGGCCCCTTGCCCGAAGGTTGCGAACCAACTCGTTTGATCTCCATGGTTTTTCCCCTCATTCTTTATCTGAATTCGTGAAAAGCGCTCGCGGACTGCAATCGATCAACCATGCATCTCACGCGGCACGATCCTGATTGTCGCCGAACGCGCGCGTTTGCCGATCATCGGCTTGAGATACGGACTGCCTTTGTACTTTGTGCGATACGCATCGTCGATTTGTTCGTTGATCGGTCCATCCACGGGCTCGAACGCGACTTCCTTCGTCATGCCCGCGGCGGTGATCCGCCCTGCTTTCTCTCGCAACGCCGCCTGATACCAGCGCGAGTCCTGTCCATTGTAGGCGCGCACGTAAAGGGCGTCGCCCACCACGACCGACCAGATCCAGGTGGGCGTGCCGTAGGTCTTGCCGTCGTCACGGAACGGCGAGATGTGCAGATCGTCAGCCTCTGCAATCTTACGCAGTTCGTTTTTCGCCCATGCAGTCATTGACTGATTCTCCCGATTGCCCCGGACTCTTCGCATGTCACCTGCAAAATGAACTCCGCCCGGAGTCAGCTTCAGTTCCTCTCCGGTTCCCTCGAAACCCTTCACCGCATGATCAGGCCACCGTCAACTGAGATCGACTGGCCCGTTATGTAGCTCGCCGCATCGCTGCAAAGCCACAAAACAGCATTTGCAATCTCCTCAGCCCGGCCATACCGGCCCATGGGAACGCCCTTCAACATCTCTTTCAGGGCTTCGCCTTGACCCGCTGCAACCATCTGATCGGCCATCGGCGTCCAAATCATCCCTGGGCACACAGCGTTCACCCGGATGCCGCGTGCCGCATATTCGAGCGCCGCGCTCTTGGTCAGCCCGAGCACTCCATGCTTTGCTGCGTGATAGCTTCCTCGCTGGTTTCCTCCAACAAGTCCGCCAATCGACGAGCAATTCACGATGGCGCCACTTGTCTGCTTGCGCATCTGTTGCAGCTCGAATTTCATCGAACTCCATACGCCGCGCAAATTGATCGCCATGATCCGGTCGTAATCGTCGCGGGGCGAGTCGGCAGTCTCCGCCAGCACATTTTGAACGCCGGCATTGTTGTAGGCTGCATCCAGCCGGCCAAATGCCGCGACCGTCTGATCCACCATTGCCTTCACTTGACCGTCGTCCGACACGTCGCAGCGGATTGCGAGCGCCTTGCAGCCCTGTGCGATCAACTCCTCGGCGGCAGAGCGTGCGGACTGTTCGTTCCAGTCCGCCAGCACAACCGAAGCACCCGATGTCGCAAACGCCTTCGCCGTCGCAAGGCCCAGTCCTGACCCGGCGCCGGTTACAAGCGCAACTTTGTTTTCAAAAGAGATATTCATTGCGTGTTCTCAATTCTTAAACGGGTCGTAGCCCGGCTTTTTATAGAGCGTCTCCCACTTCCCTTGTATATCGGGCCGGTAAACTTTCTCTGCCCAATCCTGTTTTTCGACTTCCTCGAACGCGACAGTAACCGACTCTTCTTTGGTTTTGAAAATGTCGATCACATCTTTCGTGATTTCTTCCGCGAGCCGGCTTTTTTGTTCGTCCGATCTTCCGGGCACTAACTTTACAAGAATGTGAGGCATTGTCTCCCCCTCCTAAGATTTCATCGATACCGTCGCGCCGTCTATCGCCCGGTCATCTGCTCCAGCTTCTCAGGGTAGCGCGCGCCTTCGACCGTAATCTTCGCGGCAGCCTCGCCAATCTCGCGCAGGTCGTCCGCCGTCAGCTCTACGGCAACCGCTCCGATGTTCTCTTCGAGGCGCGACAGCTTCGTCGTGCCTGGAATCGGCACGATCCACGGCTTCTGCGCCAGCAGCCAGGCCAGTGCGATCTGCGCCGGTGTCGCGTTCTTCTTTTTCCCCATCGCACTCAGCAGGTCGATGACTGCCTGATTCGCTTTCATTGCCTCTGGCTGGAAGCGTGGCAGCGTGCTGCGGAAATCATTGCTGCCGAGCTTCGTGTTCTCATCGATCTTTCCCGTCAGAAATCCCTTGCCCAGCGGGCTGTAGGGAACCAACCCGATGCCAAGCTCTTCGAGCGTTGGAATCACTTCCGCCTCCGGCCTCCGCCACCACAGCGAGTACTCATTTTGTACCGCCGTGACGGGTTGGACGGAATGTGCGCGGCGAATGGTCTGCACACCAGGCTCCGAGAGACCGAAGTGCTTCACCTTGCCCGCCTGAATCAGGTCATTCACCGCGCCCGCCACGTCTTCAATAGGCACTTCAGGATCGACGCGATGCTGATAGAACAGGTCGATCACATCGGTCTGGAGCCGCTTGAGCGACGCGTCGGCCACCTGCTTGATGTGCTCGGGCCGGCTGTTCAAGGTCTGCGCACCGGGCTTGCCGTCGCCGTCGGTATTAAAGCCGAACTTGGTGGCGATCACCACCTTGTCGCGCACCGGCGCCAGGGCTTCGCCCACAAGTTCCTCGTTGGTGAACGGCCCGTAGACCTCTGCGGTATCGAAAAATGTGATGCCGCGATCGACGGCCGCACGGATCAGCGCGATCATCTCGTTCTTGTCTTTCGGCGCGCCGTACGAAAAGCTCATGCCCATGCAGCCGAGGCCAAGAGCCGAAACTTCCAGATTGCTTTTTCCCAATGTGCGTTTTTGCATTGATCTTTCTCCTTCGTGAGAGAGTAAGCAGCCAGCCGATCGCTAGCGGTCCGTCATTTTGAGCATGGCCTCGGGCAGCCGTTCCCCCTGAATCTTGACCTTGGATGCTTCGGCGTCGATTTCGTCCAGATCGCTCGCGTGCAGCTCGAGATGGACGGCTCCAAGGTTCTCTTCGAGCCGGTGCAGCTTGGTTGTGCCTGGGATGGGCACGATCCAGGGCTTTTGCGCCAGCAGCCAGGCAAGCGCCACCTGCGCGGGCGTCGCGCCATTGCGGTCAGCAACAGACTTCACGATGTCGACCAGTGCGAAGTTTGCTTTGCGTGCCTCCGGGGAGAAGCGCGGCACGTAATTACGGAAGTCGGTCGGATCGAACTTCGTGTTCTCATCTATCTTTCCAGTCAGGAAACCGGCCCCGAGCGGGCTGAACGGAACAAAGCCGATGCCGAGTTCGTCAAGCGCTGGCAACAGCTCGGCTTCAGGCCCCCTCCAAAACAAGGAGTATTCGCTCTGGACTGCGGCGACAGGCTGAACCGCATGGGCGCGGCGAATGGTTCGCACGCTGGCCTCCGACAGGCCGAAATGCTTGACCTTGCCCTGTTCGATCAGACCCTTCACGGCACCGGCGACGTCCTCGATGGGCACGTCAGGGTCGACGCGGTGCTGATAAAAGAGGTCGATCACATCGGTCCTGAGCCGCTTGAGCGAAGCGTCGGCAACCGCCTTGATATGGTCGGGCCTGCTGTTGAGGCCTCCGCTGCGCGCCCCGGTTTCGGGGTCGAGATCGAACCCAAACTTGGTAGCGATGACGACCTTGTCACGGACCGGCTCAAGCGCCTCACCGAGAAGACTTTCATTTGTGTACGGGCCATAGACTTCGGCCGTATCGAAAAATGTTACCCCCCGGTCGACTGCTGCCCGGATCAATGTGACTGCCTCTTGCGTTTCAAGGGCCGGACCGTATCCGGAGCTCATGCTCATGCAGCCGAGGCCAAGAGCCGAAACTTCCAGTCCGCTTTTTCCCAACGTACGTTTTTGCATAAGAATCCTCATCTGTTTCTTGTATCTGTTCCGGGCTGCGGTGGCTTTCGGATGCGGAGTGCCGCGGCCCTGCGGTTACTCCGCCTTCAGCGACGCCATGTCGATCGAGAAGCGGTACTTCACGTCCGACTTCACCAGCCGCTCGTAGGCCTCGTTCACTTTCTGGATCGGGATCACCTCGACGTCGGCCACGATGTTGTGCTGCGAGCAGAAGTCGAGCATCTCCTGGGTTTCGGCGATGCCGCCAATCAGCGAACCCGAAAAACTGCGGCGGCGGAAGAGCAGGCCGAAGACGCCGACGGGCAGCGGCTGCTCGGGCGCGCCCACCATGGTGATGTTTCCGTCGCGAGCCAGCATGTTGATGTAGGCGTTGATGTCGTGCTGCGCGGCTACGGCGTCCAGGATAAAGTCAAAACTTCCGGCGTGTTTCGCCATCTCGTTGGCGTCTTTTGAAATCACCACTTCATCGGCGCCTAGGCGCAGCGCATCTTCTTTCTTGCCGGGCGAAGTGGTGAAGACCACGACATGCGCGCCCATTGCGTGCGCCAGTTTAACGCCCATGTGGCCCAGTCCGCCCAGCCCGGCCACGCCCACCTTCTTGCCTTTGCTCACGCCCCAATGGCGCAGCGGAGAATAAGTTGTGATGCCTGCGCACAGCAGCGGCGCGGCGCCCGCCAGGTCCAGATTCGACGGAACGCGCAGCACAAAGTGCTCCTTGACGACAATGCTGTCGGAGTAGCCGCCGTAGGTCACGCCGCCCAGGTGCTTGTCGGGCATGTTGTAGGTGAAAGTCGGATGTGGGCAGAACTGCTCCAGGCCCGCCTTGCACTCGGGACAGGTGCCGTCGGAGTCGACCAGGCAGCCCACCGCGGCCAGGTCGCCCACCTTGAACTTCGTGACTGCCGGACCTACCCCGGTCACGCGGCCCACAATCTCATGGCCGGGAACGCAGGGATAGACGGTGGGCATCACGCTGTTCCACTCGTCGCGCACCTGGTGAAGATCGGAGTGGCAGATACCGCAGAAGAGAATCTCGATCTCGACGTCGTCTGCGCTGGGATCGCGCCGCGCGATCGTGGTGGAGGCAAGCGGCGATGTGGCGCTGGCAGCGGAATACGCTTTGGCTTTGTACATGAACGCACCTCAACTTTTCGAATAAATACATCTTCAGATGCAGGATGCGAGCCCGGGGAATCAGGCGCATCGATTTCTTCATTCCAAGACTACGCAATGGAGGCCTTCCCGCGGTATCCCGATCCTGCTTTTTTCTTGCCTATTTCTGCTGCCGCGCAGATTTTTATGCACAGCCGCACGATTTCCGGCGTAGGCTGGAAATCAGGAAGCAGAGGTTGCGGATGGCGAATCAGAAGCATGCCGGCCAAAACAAACGCGTCGAAGGCCAACGCGTGCCCGAAGGCGACCGCGTCTTCGACGCGCGTGCCGCGCTGGCCCGCAAGGTTGCCGCGCACTGCAGCGAAGGCGTGGTCACCACCGCCGTGCCCGGTTTGAGCCTTTATCGCCAATCCACGCCCACGGCCTGCACTTCGGCTACTTACGAGCCAAGGCTGGTGGTTTTTGTGCAGGGCCAGAAGCGCATCAACCTCGGCGCCACGTCGTATCTCTGCGATGCATCGACATTCCTGCTCTCTACGATCGATCTGCCGGTGGTGAGCCAAGTAGTGACGGCAACGCCGGAAAAGCCGATGCTCGGGCTGCTGATCAGCCTGGAAATGCCCGTAGTGCGCAGGATCCTGAGCCAGGAAGAGTTTCTTTTGCCTGAGGAGCCGGCCGATGCGCGCGGCATGGCCGTCGGCGTCACTTCGCTCGAGATGCTAGACGCCTGTTCGCGGCTCATCGATCTTCTCGACGCGCCTCAGGACATCGCCTTCCTCAGCGGCCTCATCCACCGCGAAATCATCTACCGCCTGTTGCGCAGCCCGCAAGGGACGCATCTGCGCGCCATCGCCACGCTCGGCGAGCAGAGCCATCGCACCGCCAAAGCCGTCACCTGGCTGCGCATGAACTATGCCAAGCCTCTGCGCGTTGAGGAACTCGCGGCCATGGCGCAAATGGGCGTCTCCACGCTGCATCATCACTTCCGCTCGCTTACCGCGATGAGCCCGATCCAATACCAAAAGCAGTTGCGCCTGCATGTGGCGCGCGAACGTATGCTCAACGACGGCCTCGATGCCGCCAGCGCCGCCTTCGAAGTCGGCTATGAAAGCGCCAGCCAGTTCAATCGCGAGTACAGTCGCTTCTTCGGCCAGCCACCCATGCGCGACATCAAGGCGCGCCGCCTCACCTTCGCCGCCATGGCGAACGATTGACCCCAGCGTCCGCAATCAGCAACCGCCATCACGCGCTCCCTTGCTCTCTTGCTCCCTCGGACCTATCATGGTGCGCAACCGCCATGCCCGACCTAGAATCGCAGTTGACACGCTGGCAATCGGCCGGCGTCCTCGATGCGGACACAGCCGCCCGCATTCGCGCGCTTGAAGCGCAAGACACCGCGCAGCCCGCCGGGCAACCTGCCGCCCAGGCCGCCGCGCCTTCCGCCAGTCCCGCGGGCCTCAAGTGGCTGGTGGTCACGGGACTCACTCTCGGCGCCATTCTGCTGGCCTGCGGCGTCGTGCTCTTTGTCTCCGCGCATTGGGACCAGCTCGGTCCCGGTGAGCGCTACCTGCTCGTCATCGCCATGGTCGCCGTCTTCCACATCGCCGGCGGCCTCACGCGCACCAGCTTCGAAGGCTTCTCCACCGCGCTCCACGCCGTGGGAACCATCTTCACCGGCGCGGCCATCGCGCTCGTCGGCCAGATCTTCAACATCCAGGAACATTGGCCGGCCGCGGTGCTGCTCTGGGCGCTGGCCGCTGTCGCCGGCTGGGCGTTGCTGCGCGACCAGGCGCAGCAGACGCTGGCGCTTCTGCTTTTTCCCGCGTGGATCTTTTCGGAACTCGCCTTCCGCATCGGTGACCACATCGTCGGCGCCATCTACTTGGGCCGGCTCTGCTTTGTCTGGGCCATCCTCTACATCACGTTCTTCATTGGCTCGCGGCGCAAGGCGGTGCAGGGGGTACTCTTCGCGGTCAGCGTCATCGGCGCCGTCACCAGCATCGTCTTCATGCTTGCCGACTGGGCCTCCCACTCCTCCGATCAGACCTTCCTCTCCTTCGGCACCCGCGTCTGGGCCTGGATCGCCATCGCCGCCGTGCCGCTCCTCATCGCCGCATTCCACGGCCACAAGGGATTGGTTCCCATCGCCGTGGCCATCGGATTTTCAATTGCGCTGCCGTGGTGCTACTCCACCACCACCCAGTCCTATAGCTACCCCGGCCGAATGAGTGGGACCTACACCCGCACCAGTCCCAATCTGCTCGCCCACGCATTGGTGGCTGCCTTTGCCGTCTTTCTCTGCTGGTGGGGAGTGCGCCTGCTTTCGCGCGCGCTGGTCAACCTGGGCATCGTGGGATTCGCCGGCGCAGTGCTCTGGTTCTACTTCAGCGACATCTATAACGATCACTACCGCGCACTGGGCCTCATCGGCCTCGGCGTTCTCTTCCTTGCCGGCGGATGGGCGCTCGAAATGATGCGACGCCGCATTCTGGCGCGCATGGCTCTGCCGCCGCAACGTGCCACCGGATCCGCCTCTGCAGTGACCCCTTCCGGAAATGGAGGCGCGCAATGAAGATCGGCCGTTTCACGCTCTCTGCTGCCTCGCTCGCGCTGCTCATCGTGCAATTGGCGCTGGTCTCCACCATCGCCGCCAAGTATTTGTACCAGCGCTGGAGCTGCCCGCGCGTCTGGACCCGCGCTGCCGCCATCGATCCCCAATTGCCCATGCGCGGCCGCTACCTCGCGCTGCAACTCACCGTCGATGGCTGCCAAAGCACGCTGCCCTCAGCCAAAGACGCGAACTTCCCGCGCGACGTGAATGGCGCCATCAAGCCCGGGCCGTATGTTCTGCGCCCGAATGCCGTCGACTTCCGCGCCAATCTGAAGGTCGACCACAACACGCTCGTCGCGGTGCGCATCGAAGGTCAGGAGGATTCCAACGCCGGAGAAGAAGTGGTTGGCGCCGCCGGCTCGCCCTGCAACGAGATGCAGCTCGCATCTTCCACCGACTTCTACATCTCCGACACGGCGCAAAGCCCGTTGCCGCTCAAGTCCGGCCAGGGGCTTTGGATCGAAGTGACGGTGCCGCCCAAAGGCCCGCCGCGCCCCATCCAACTGGCCCTCAAAGACAACGGAACGTGGAAGCCGCTGGATTTGCATTAAACCGGCGCATCAGAGGTTCGCAACCAAAATGCGCTGTCATCCTTCGACTCGTTCACTTCGCGAACTCGCTCAGGATGACGGGATGTGATTTTTGCGATCCGATCCAGTAGAATGCCCTCACGCTCCCGGCGCGTTCAAATCCACCAACCCCTCCGGCAGCGCCATTTCCACGCGCTTGCCTTCAAGGTCGATCCGGCGCAGGTAGCTCTTCGCGAACGGAATCAGCACCTCGCCGCGCGCCCCGCGCACCACCAGGAGCGGTGCAGGCCCGGCCGTCCGGTTCACGTCCTCAATCTCGCCCACGTTCACCGCTTCCGCGCCGGCCACGTCCACCAGCAAGCACCCGATCAGGTCGCCGATGTAGGCTTCATCCGCAGCCAGCGGCGCGCGTTCCGCTTGCGGAACGGCCACAACCATTCCCTTCAACTCCTCGGCCGCGGAAATCGAGTCCACGCCCGCGAAGTGCAGCACGATGCCGCCCTTGTGCGGCCAGTGGTTGGCCAGCTCCACCTCGCGCGGAGCCGCAGACGCGGCCAAACCGCCGGCGTGTGCAGAGGCATCGACAGCCAGCAGCCACAACTGCCGCCGTTCAGCAAACTTTTCAGGGAAATCGGTGAGAATCTCGGCGAGGACCTCGCCTTTGCGGCCCTGCGGGCGGCGAATCCGCGCCAGCCAAACCCAGTTTTCAGGCTCTACCGGCACGGCGACCTCCGCCCCCGGACGAGACGACTCTCGAAAGGCTCGGCCCTCGAAAGGCTCGACCTGCGCGGGCTTGGACGAAGCTAGACTTCGTCGTCCTCTTCCAGGATGTCGAGCGTGTAGCGGTGGTGCAGCTTCATGCTGACTGCGCCCAGGATGGTGCGCACCGAGCGCGCGGTCCGCCCCTGCTTGCCGATGACCTTGCCCACGTCCTGCGCCGCCACGCGGAGCCGGAGCACCGTATTCTCATCCCGGTTCACGGCTTCCACTTCAACGGCTTGCGGTTCATCCACCAAGGCCCGCGCGATTTCGCGGACCAATTCGTCGACTTGCACCATTTCAGCTTGGGTCATGATCTTGCCCCTGACCATCTACAGTTCTTAGATTGGACACTCTGAGACCGTGCGCGAAGAATAACACGCATACCCTCCTGGAGCAAGGACTTGCGCGCCGCCCCGGCCTTGTTCGCCGCGGGCAGCACAAAAGGTGGATGGAAGGTCAGGCTGCGGCCGGATCGGAAGCTACCGGCGCGGGCGTGTCTGAAACCGCCTGCAAGGCCGGGGGGTTCTTGGCGACCAGTTTTTCCAGGGTGGGCGAGAGCTTGGCGCCCACGCCGCGCCAGTAGGCGATCCGCTCGTGCTTCAGGTTGACCGTCGCCGGGTTGGTGCGCGGATTGTAGGTACCGACCACCTCAATCGAACGGCCGTTGCGGGCGCGATCCTTCTCGATAACGACGATGCGGTAATAGGGTTGCTTGGGGGCGCCAACGCGCGCCAATCGAATCATAACCACGGTGATACGGTTCCTTTCCGGTTGCAGAGCTTTTCGTGCGTTTTTGGGGGAACTTCCCCGCCGGATCCTCACCCGCACCCGGGGTCCGCCAGGTCTCCGGCACAGCAACGGCCGGACAGATGCGCCCGGCCGCACACATCACAACACCTAAGTATCGCCGAAACCGGGCCTTCGAGGCAAATGCTTCTCAGCCGGCCGGGAACCGGTGCGGAGTGCGGGCATCGACCCTTCTGAATCACCCCCACTGTTTCGCGATCCGGTTCTCCCCGCGCCGCGCTCGCTTATGATGACGAGTTGACCTCTGGTTTCTGTCAGGGAGCCAAGTCCAGTGCCATCCGTGGGACGCAAAGCATGAATCGTGAATATCAGGAATGGCATTCAATCCGGCTCGGGCGCTCCATGGAGCTGCTCGTCTTTGGGCATGGCGGCTTGCCGGTCCTGGTCTTCCCCACCTCCGGCGGCCGCTTTTTCGAGTTTGAAGACCGTGGCATGGTGGCCGCTCTCGCCGGCAGGATCGACGCCGGCCAGATGCAGCTCTTTTGCGTGGATTCCGTGGATCGCGAGAGCTGGTACAACCGTCAGGTTGCTCCGCGCCGCCGCATCGCCCGCCACATGGACTACGAGGCCTACCTTCTCCACGAAGTTGTGCCCCTCATCCGCGAGAAAAATCGCGACCCGCGCCTGCTGGCGCTTGGCTGCAGCTTCGGCGGCTACCACGCGGTGAACATCGCCCTGCGCCATCCCGACCTCTTCAGCGGATTTTTCTCCATGTCCGGCGCCTTCGACCTCACCGCCTTTCTCGACGGCTACTACGACGAAGATTGCTACTTCCATCTGCCCACGCACTACCTGCCCCGGCTCGAAGATCCGTGGTTCCTCGACCGCATTCGCGCCAATTCGTACGTGTTGACCACCGGTTGGGACGATCAATGCCTCGCGCAGAATCAGCAACTCGATCGCATCCTGAGCGAGAAGGGAATTCCGCACCAGTACCACGTGTGGGATGCGCCGAACTCGCACGACTGGCCGGCATGGCAACGCATGGTGGCCGACTCGCCGACCTGCTAACTCGCTGTCTTCTTCAGCAGCCAGGCCATGTTTTGCCCCAGTGTCTTCATGGTCTGGATGCCTTCTTCATCCTTCTCCACGTCGCCGATCTCGCGGCCGATGCCGATGTTCCAATACGACGAGCCGGGGATGATCATCTCGTTGATCAAGAAGAAATGATTGAGCGTGTCGAAGGCGTGCATGGCGCCAGCGCGGCGCACCGCAACCACGGCAGCCCCCACTTTGCGGCGAAACATGCTGCCATTCGCCCGCGACACCAGGCAGGCGCGGTCCATCAGCGCCTTCATCTCCGGCGATATGTCAGCCACATACGTCGGCGAACCCAGCAGGATTCCGTCCGCCTGCTCCATCTTCTCGATGTACGCGTTGCCCATATCTTTTTTCTGGGCGCAGCGGTGGTTTTTCTTCTTCGAACATTCGCGGCACGCCAGGCACCCGTGAATCCTGGCCCCGCTCATTTCGATGAGTTCCGTTTCGATGCCTTCATTCTCCAGCTCCCTCAGTACGTAGCGCAGCAGAATCGCCGTATTTCCGCCCTTGCGCGCGCTGCCATTCAGCGCCACAACCTTCAATCCAGTTCCGTGCATCGTTCCGTCTCTCTTTCTTTCTGGAGTGATCTAAAAAAGAAAATCCCGTGCCCCATCCTTTCCGCGTTCTTTGCGGAAAGGGTGGGATACCGCAATCCTCAGTTTCTCTCTTGCGCGTGCGCGCCGTCCTTGGTTTGCCAGGGCGGGGCACCTAACTCCGCTAACGCCGCTAGCTCCGCTGACCCGCTCGAACCCCCCATTGTGCCCCCGCCGGCCCGGCCTGTCTGTGACGGAGAAATTTCCCGCAAGAATTGCAAAACCTCCGGGAACCTTTTCTGGCGTCAAGCGGTCAAAGAGAATAGCGCCTGCTCACACAATTGCGCCCAGATTCTTTCTGCAAGAATCGCAGGCACTTCCGTTCATCGATCGAGGGCTGCCGTCAAGGCCGCCTCCAGGAGGAGTTATGCGCCGTTCCCTTCTCGCAGTTCTGCTTTTCGTTCTCCCGCTCACCTTACCCGCCCAACATGCCAACGCTCCCGCGGCCAAAGCGCCGCCCTCGGCTGCGCCCGCTATGCAAGCCGCCGCCCACGACACGATCGACCTGCCGGTGCGCAAGGTCGTGCTCTACAAGAATGGCGTGGGCTATTTCGAGCACGCCGGTACAGTGAACGGCAACCAGCGCGTGACCGTCGACTTCACCTCCGCGCAATTGAACGATGTGCTGCAGTCGCTCACCGCGCTCGACAGCAAAGGCGGCATGGTGGGCGCCGTTGGCTACAACTCCACCATGCCCATCGCGCAGCAGTTAACGACGCTGGCGCTCGGCCTGAAGGATTACCCCGCGACGCTGGAGGTCTACCACGCCCTCCGCGGGCAGCGCGTTGAAGTGACGGGTGTCGGCGCTCCGATCTCCGGCCGCGTCGTCAACATCGAATATCGCAAGGAGACCGACAAGAGCGGAGCCACTTCAGAGGATCACTACTTCCTCATTGTCGAAACCGATACGGGCGCGCTGCGCACCGCCGAGCTCACCGATGCCGTCTCCGTGCGCATGATCGACCCCTCCCTGCAAAAGCAGTTCGCCTCCTACCTTGAAATCGTGGCCTCAGCGCAGGACCAGCAGTTGCGGCATTTAACACTTGAAGACCGCGGCCAGGGCGAGCGCCAGCTACAGGTGAGCTACATCAGCGAAGTGCCAGTGTGGAAGTCCACCTACCGCATCGTCTTCCCGCGCGACCCCAACGGCAACGCCACGGTGCAGGGATGGGCTGTGGTCGACAACACCGTGGGCGTGGACTGGAACAATGTGCAGTTGTCGCTCGTCGCCGGCGCGCCGCAAAGCTTCATCCAGCCGCTCTCGCAGCCGCTGTACACGCAGCGCCCGACGATTCCCATTGCGATGGTGGCGCAAAATGCGCCGATCACGCATGAGGCGGCGGAATCGGTCAACGTGCAGTCGGAGATAATCAGCGGACAGCTCGCGGCGCCGACTAGAATCCCGCGCAACATTCAGATGATGGCCCCGGGGGCGGCTCCGCAATCCAACTTTGGCGTGGCAGGGATGGTAGGCATGGGCAGCGGCTCCGGCGGCGGAATCGGCTCGGGCTACGGCGGCGGCGTCTACCGCGCCTCGGATGTGATCCAGGCAGGCGACGTCTCCACCAACTCCTTCGACGATTTCTTCCAGTACGCGCTCACCCAGCCGGTCACGATCCACAAAAACGAGTCGGCCATGGTGCCCATCCTGCAGCAGGAGCTGCCGGCGAGCCACGTCACGCTGTGGAGCAACAGTCACCCCACGCCGCTGCGCGCCATCTGGCTGGAAAACACGTCGAAGCTCACGCTCGACTCCGGCAGCTTCTCGATTTTCGAGAGCGGCGAGTTCGCAGGCGAAGGCCTTCTCGATCCCATCCACCCCGGAGAAAAGCGCTTGCTCTCCTACGCCGTCGATCAGGCGGTGAAGGTGCGTCGCGGTGACTTTTCCCAGACGCGGACGCTGCATCACGTGGCCATGCACGAGGGCGTGCTGGTGGAAACCACGAGCTCCGTGACCGATACCACCTACACCGTGACCAACACCGCCGATGAAACGCGGGCCGTGATTGTGGAGCATGCGCGCCAACCGCGCGCCGAGCTTGAGTCCGATACAAAGCCGGCCGAGACCACGGCCACGACGTATCGTTTTCGCATGGGCCTGGAGCCGCACGAGTCGAAGGATCTGCATGTGCGCGAGCGCGCCAACATTTCAGAAAAGATACAAATTGCAGAGCAATCCGACAACGGCGACGTCCTGATCACCACGGGCAACTATTCGCCTGCGCTTGCCCAGGTGTTGAAGCCGGCCATCGATGCCCAGACGGCGGTCGCCGATCTGAATCGCAAGATCGATGAGATCACGGAGAAGCAGAAGACGCTGGCCGACGATGAGAGCCGCTATCGCGAAAACCTGAAAGCGTTGAAAGACAGCGCCACGGCCAAGCGTTTTGTGGACGAGTTGAACCAGGCCGAGGATGCGATTGAAGCAGCGCGCAAGGAGCAGACCGATCTCGAAAAACAGCGCGACGCAGCACAGGCGCAACTCGACAGCATCATTGCCAAGCTCTCCTTCGACACGGATTTGGATGTCGTGCTCTCGAAAACGCCGTGAGGAACAGGTTTCAGGTGTCAGGTTTCAGGTGGCAGAGAACAGGGAACAGGGAACAGAAAGCTCCGATTCTTGGCCACCGCGGATCGCTGACCGCTGAAACCTGACACCTGACACCTGAACCCTGTTCTGTAAACTGATTCCGTGCGTGTAGTGGCGCATTTCCCGCGCCGCAGCGCACGGAGGACCGGCGCATGAGAAAGATCGGCATCCTGTTCGGCGTGGAGAACAGTTTTCCGAGCGCTTTGGTCGAAAGAATCAACGCCCGCAATCCTGCTGATATCCGGGCCGAGTTCGTCCTCACCGGCGCTGTCGAGCTCAATCAGACCCCGCACTACGCGGTCATCATCGATCGCATCTCTCACGACGTGCCGTTTTATCGCGCATTTCTGAAACATGCGGCGCTCAACGGCACCATCGTCATCAACAATCCCTTCTGGGCTTCTGCCGACGACAAGTTTTTCAACTACGCGCTCGCGCGCCGCCTGGGTGTGGCCGTGCCGCCCACCGTGCTCCTGCCGCACAAGGAGCTGCCCAACGGAACATCCGACAAATCGATGCGCAACCTTGAGTTTCCCCTCGACTGGGACAGCGTCTTTGCTGCGATTGGCGAGCACGGTTTCCTCAAGCCCATCGATGGCGGAGGCTGGCGCGATGTGCACCAGGTGCACAGCCGCGACGAGTTCTTCCGCGCCTTCGACCAGTCCCGCGATTTGTGCACGGTGTTTCAGAAGGCAATCGAGTATAGCGACTACTTCCGCTGCTTCGTTGTGGGGCAGAGAAGAGTCCGCATCATGCCTTACGACCCCCACCGGCCGCACGCCGAGCGCTACCTGAAGGACGTCGCGCGGCCCAGAACCCTCCGCGCGCGGTTGCTTTACAGGAAAATGGAGGAGGATGCCATCAAACTTTGCCGCGCGCTCGGCTACGACCTGAACAGCGTCGAGTTTGCGGTCAAAGACGGAACTCCCTATGCAATCGACTTCATGAATCCAGTGCCGGATGCCGATGTGCACTCCGTGGGCGAGGCGCATTTTGCCTGGATTGTCGATCAGGTTGCCGAACTGGCCATCGCCCGGGCCAGATCGGCGCCGCGCGTTGCGGGATTGCGCTGGCCGACGCCGCTGGGCGCAGCGCGCGCCAAAGGGGGCTCGCGCAAGCGCCCCACAGCGAGGAAGCGGCCCGCGTCAGCCGCCGGCGATGCGAAGAACTCCGGCGCCTGACGCTACATTTTGGTTGCATTCATCAGGGGAGCCAATGTAGCTCCGCTAGCCCTGCCAACTCCGCTAACTCCGCTTGTTTCTGATTACGCCAGCTCCACTTTCAGCGTGATGCCGATATGGGAGAGCTTGTCGATATCGGAGGGCTGCTGGGCGGGCATCTGGACCTTCAAAGCAACGTCGTCCTGCTTCCAGTCGAGCGCGCCCTTGTGTCCGAGCAGTTCCACTTTCAGGATCTTGCCAGGCTGCTGCGGGCTGTTCAAGCCCAGCGCCTCGACCGTGGCTTCCTTTTCCGGCCAACCCATGACAAAGGCGTAAAGCGTGCTGCCCTTGGCGGTGAAGCGGACATCGTTGGCCGTCAGATCGCTCTGCTTGTCTTCGTTGAAGTTTCCACCCGCGATTTTGACTTTTGTGGAGGGGCCTTCGCCGTAGATCTTCCAGGGGCGCGTCGCGTAGATGCCTTCGCTGTTGACCTGCATCCACGCAGTGATGCCTTCCAGCACCTCCATCTCCTCGAAGTCCAGCTCGCCGGAGTTCGGCAGCGGAAAATTCAGCAACAGGTTCCCGTTCTTGCTCACGATGTCGGTGAGCAGATCGATGACCTTCTTGGGCGTCTTGTACTTCGTGCCGCGCCTGTAGTGCCAGCCGCCGATGCAGGTGTCAGTTTGCCACGGATTCTCCGAGATTAGATCCGAGACGCCGCGTTCGTGATCGAGCACGCACGTGCCCACCGCGCAATCCGAAGCCAGCTTGCTGGTATAAATTGCCTCGGTCGCCCCGCCGTGGAGTTGCGCGCTCACGTTGTAGAGATGCGCGACCATCTTCAGGCCGTATTCCTCGAAGGGAAGGTGGCCGTCGGTGTAAAGCAGGTCGGGCTGATACTTGTCGATCAGGTCGGTCATGCGGTCGAGATAGTGCTTGCGCCAGGAATCGGGAATGCCTTCGTCATCCCACGTAATCTTGTCGATGAACGGCACGCAGCCGGCGTCGTGGTAGAGATCGGCATATTGCGGATCGACGCCGTCATAGGGAACGCCGGCCAGCGGCCCGGTCTTGTCGGTGCCATGGCTCACGGCAAACCACTTGTAGCTGATCCACAGGTGCTCGCTAACGCCAAAGCGCAGGCCATGCTTGCGCGCCGCGGCGGCCCACAAGCCCACCACGTCCTTCTTCGGCCCCATATTCACCGCGTTCCAGCGCGTGTACCTGGAATTCCAAAGATCGAAGTTATCGTGGTGCACGCCCATCGAGAAGAAGTACTTCGCGCCCGCCTTCTTGTAGAGCCCCATCAGATGGTCTGGATCCCACTTCGCGGCCTTCCAGTCGTTGACCAGGTCCTTGTAACCGACCTTGGAGGGATGGCCGTACGTTTCGCAGTGGTAGAGGTATTGGTTCGAGCCCTGCATGTACATGTTGCGGGCGTACCAGTCGCCGTACTCGATAGCCGACTGCGGGCCCCAGTGCGACCAGATGCCGAACTTCGCATCGCGGAACCACTGCGGAATCTGGTAAGCCTTCAGGGACTCCCTGGTTCCTGCAAAGCCATTGGCCTGGGCCCGTGCATACTTTGAAAGAGCCAGCGCAGAGCATGCGCCGCCCATGGTTTTCAGCAAGTCACGCCGGTTCATCTTGATCATAAAGTTTTCCTTTCATGTGTCCGTCCGTGCATGCGGCCTCGCAGCCCGTGTGCATCGGGATCGCTTAACTTACTTTGCTCCTGAAGCAGCCATCGCCTGGCGCATCCGTTGCTCTGCATCCGCGCTCCAATAGCCGCAATCCAACTCAAAGAAAATTGACGTGTAGGGGATCGTCAGTTCCGTTTTGATGAGGAGCACGCGGAAAACCAGAGAGGTCTGGTCGAGTTTGGCGATGATCTCCTCGTGCGGCAGCTCTTTTGCGGAGGAGCCAAACATTTGGTCGAGCTGCTTGCGGTACGCGGTGACGCCGCGCGAATCTTTCTCGGGCACAAAGGCCAATTCCCGGTCGAGGTAAATATTGGCGCGCACATGCTTGCTGGCCGCAATGGCATCGGCCACCTTGCGCGCCACTTCAAGCTGCCCGGCGCCGGAGACGATGGTCTCAATGCCGGGCTTGGATTGAGCGGGATACGCGGAATCCGCCACCACGATCCAGTTGCGGTGCCCGAAAAGCGGCAGCAGGGCGTGCAGTTCGCGTTCCCAATCGGGTATCGTCAGTCTTGGTGCATCGGCCATGGTGTCCTCGCTTGCTCAAGAAACTACTTCAGTTCTTCATCCGCGCACACGGCCACTTTGCCGCACTTGCCTGAAGCCATCAATGCATACGCGTCACCGGCTCGCTCCAGCGGAAACCGGTGCGTGATGATGTCGGCCGGATGCAGGTTCCAGCGTACCAGCCGCTCCACCAGCTCTTCCATCAGCCAGGTCGACGTCACCCACGAGCCGTACACGGTCTTCTGATCGTGAATCATGTCGGGCGAGGGATTGATCTCGACGCGGCCGCCTTCGCCCAGGAAAACGATCCTGCCCCACTTGCGCGTGGCGCGAATCGCCGTGGCCCGCGCGGCATCGTTCGCCGAGCAGTCGACGGCGCGCTCCACGCCCATGCCGGCCGTGAGGCGCTTTACTTCGGCCACGTTGTCCGGGCCCGACGGGAGAACCTCGTCGCACAGGCCGAGATCCTTCGCGATCTTCATTCGCTCCGGAACCACGTCAATGCCGATGATCTGATGCGCGCCCAGCTTGCGGCACAGGGCTCCCGTGGCCAAACCCACCGGCCCCAGACCCGTAATCAGCACGGCATGGTTACCGTTGATGCCGATCTTCTCCAGGCCCTCGTAGACGGTGCCGAATCCGCAGGCCACCTGCGCGCCATCGGCGAAGGAAAGCTCGTCGGGCAGAGCGATCAGGTCCTTCTCCTCAGCGATCATGAATTCGGCCATGCCGCCGTCGCGTTGCCAGCCGTAGGCGCGGCGATATTTTTCGCTGGTGCAGGAGATCATGTAGCCGCGCCGGCAGTCGTTGCACACGCCGCAGCCGGAGATGTGATAGACGATGACGCGATCGCCCGCCTTGAAGCGGCGGCAGCCCTCGCCCACCGTGACGATCTGGCCGCAAGGCTCGTGCCCGGCGATGACGCCCTGGTAGCCCTCGGGCCCCTTGCCAAGATGTTCGTGATAGATGCAGCGAATGTCGGACCCGCAGATGGTCGACGCTTTCACGCGCAAAAGAACTTCCCCATGACCCGGCTCGGGCACCGGCACCGTGCGCATCTCCACTGTGGAGTTGCCCGGCAAAAACGCAGCGGTCATTTTGGACGGAATCATTTCGTGCTCCAATTTCTCGAACTAGTTGTCAGCTTTCAGCTGATTTTTGCGACTGCCAATTACATCATGTCCCGCCTAAGAAGTCCGAAAGCTGATCCCTGACACCTGAAACCTGACCCCTGATTTTCACGGCGGCGTGATTTCTCCGCTCAGATCCCAGAGATCCTCCCAGGTCTGGCCCTCCTTCCACAGGAAGACCTGGCCTTTGATCAAGCGGCAGTTGCGGTCGATGGCGGCGATGGCGCGCATCTCTTCATCGGTCAGAGGGTCGCCCGCCGCGGCTGCGAGATTTTCGCGATAGTGATTCACCGAGAAGGGAATCGGTGTTTGCCCGCGCTCGACCGCCCACTTGATGCACACGGACGCGGGGTGAATTCCGTGCCGGCGGGCGATCTCTAGAATCACCGGATCTTCGGTGGGCGCGGTGTCTTTAGGGGTGCGGTCGCGTTCCGGGCGTCCCGGCGAGCCGATGGGGCAGTAGCCGACGGGCTGGATGCCGTTTTCCACCACAAACCGGAACAATTCCGGCTGCTGGAAATGAGGATGCAGCTCCATCTCATTCACCGCCGGCCTGATGCGCGCGTCGCGCAACAGCAGCTTGAGCTTGGGAATGGTCATGTTGGACGTGCCGATGTGCCGCACCAAGCCCATGTCCACCAGCTCTTCCATCTTGCGCCACGTCTTCATGTAGTTTTCGTGGATGTAGGGCCTGGCATCGGGCGAGCGCGAGCTTACGTCGCATCCCGGCGGATGGAAGTTGGGGAACGGCCAGTGCACCAGGTAGAGATCCAGGTACTGCAGGCGCAGGTCGGCGAGCGACTTACGGCAGGAAGCAATCACATCGTCTTCGTCGTGCTTGTCATTCCACAGCTTCGAGGTGATCCAGAGCTCCTCGCGCGTGATGCCCTTGCGCAGAATGGCCTCGAACGAAGCGCCGATTTCGGCCTCATTACCGTAGACTGAGGCACAATCAAAATGCCGGTAGCCTACTGCCGCCGCGCCGCGCACGGCCTCGGCAATCTCTTGTGCGAAGACATGGTCTGAGCCGAACGTGCCCAGCCCGATTGCAGGCATCTTGGCGCCTGTGGAGAGTTTGCGTTGCGGAATCGCCGCCGGATCGATGGGAGCGGGCGGGGGAGCGACTGCGGCTGGATGTGCCATGCCTGATCTACCTTGCACGAATTAGAGTTAACGATAACTTTACGGAGCATACCTTTTCCCGGAACAAGTGTCAACTTCGGTCTTGCAATTCCTCAAGAAAAGGTGATCGGCGACCGCTGCGGTGGCTATTCCCGTCAACTCGAACTGCCGTTTCGTGCACAACATTGGCTCCGTGACGAGAATTGCAGCCATTCAAGTAAACTGACGAATGAGCACAGCGATCAATCCAGCGCACAACCCCGGCGCCTCGCGGCCCCCGGGCGTCGACTGGCGACCCTCCGTGAACCCGTGGATGGTCGCGCTGAGTGTGATGCTGGCCACCTTCATGGTGGTGCTCGACTCCTCCATCGCCAACGTGGCCCTGCCGCATATCGCCGGCAGCCTGTCCGCGTCCACCGACGAATCCACATGGGTGCTTACCAGCTACCTGGTCTCGAACGCCATCATGCTGCCCGCTTCCAGCTGGATCGCGCGGCGCATCGGCCGCAAGCGGCTGCTGATGCTCTCCATCCTGTTGTTCACCGGCGCGTCCATGCTCTGCGGCATGTCGCTGGATATGCCCATGCTGATCGTGGCGCGGATCCTGCAGGGCACGGGCGGCGGCGGCATGCAGCCCCTGGCGCAATCCATCCTGCTCGAGAGCTTTCCGCCGGAGAATCACGGCAAGGCCATGGCTGCGTATGGAGTCGGCATCGTTGTGGCGCCGGTCATCGGCCCTACGCTGGGCGGATGGATTACCGACAGCTATTCCTGGCGCTGGATCTTCTACATCAATCTTCCCGTCGGCCTGTTGGCGCTGTTCATGGCCAACCTGTACATTGAAGACCCGCCTTACCTGCGGCATGCGCGCCGCGTAGCCATCGATGCCATCGGTTTTGCCCTGATGGCCGTCTGGCTGGGCACGCTGCAACTGGTGCTCGACAAAGGCCAGGAAGCGGATTGGTTCGAAGCCACCTGGATCCGCTGGGTGACCGCGGTTTCCGTGGCGGCGTTTCTCGGTTTTGTCGCCCGCGAGTTCCTGTGCCGCGATCCCATTGTGCAGTTGCACGCCCTGGCCAATTGCAACCTTCTCTTCGGCACCATGATTGCCGGCCTCTATGGCGTTGCGCTCTATGGCGTCACGGTTCTGATGCCGCTCTTCCTGCAAACCGTGCTGGGCTATTCGGCGCTGGATAGCGGGCTGGCGGTGAGCCCGCGCGGCCTGGGTTCGCTCATCGCCATGATCGTCGTCGGTTTGCTGGCGAACCGCATCGACAGCCGCATCCTGCTGGCGTTCGGATTTGCCATCTTCGGCGGGTCGGCGCTGATGCTCAGCGACGTCAACCTAGCCATCTCCATGCGCTCGGTTGCGTGGCCCAACTTCATCAACGGCTTCGGCGGCGGCTTTGTCTTTGTGCCCCTCACCACCATGACCATGGGCCTGCTGCGCAAGCAGGAGATCGGCAACGCGGCCGGCATCTACAACCTCATCCGCAATATCGGCGGCAGCATCGGCATCGCCGCCCTCACCGCCTTTCTGGTGCGCGGAGAGCAAACTCATCAGGATTATCTGGGCGCGCATCTCACAGCCGGCAGCCCTGCCGTAAGCAACCTGATCGCCGCCCTGAGCGCCCGCTTCTCCGTTCTGGGCGCCGACCCCGTTACCGCGCATCGCGAGGCGCTGGGCGCGGTGTATCGCAGCCTGCAGCAGCAAGCCGCGGTGCTGGCCTACGCAGACGACTTCCGCATGCTCGGCTATCTCTCGCTGCTTTGTATTCCATTGGTCCTGCTGCTCAAGCGCCCGCGCCATGCAGCGCAAGGCGCTCACGAAGTGGTGGGCGAGTAGCGGGCGGACGCTCGCGAGAATACGCTGTGTACGGATGAGTTCTTACTTCTTCGAGCCGCGAAGCTCGGTGACACTCAGGATGTTCCCATCGGGATCCTTGAACCAGGCGACTTTTGTCCCCGAGGGCGAGGTCCAGATCCCGAACTCGTCCTGCTTCATGCCGTCGAAGCGCTCAAAGGCAACGCCCGCCTGATTGAGATCTTTGACTGCGGCTGCGATGTCGGGAACGCTCCAGCCGAGAACCGTCCCATGGGCAGGCGGCAATTGCTTCGCCATGCCCAGGCGCAGCATGATGCCGTTGGCGTCAAATACCAGTGCGAAGGGCGGCTCTTCGGAAACCAGCCGGAGGCCGAGAGTGTCCCGATAGAATTCCTTTGCGCGCTCGACATCGACGATGGTCACGAAGCCAATGATGTCGTACTGGCCGAGTCTGGAAGGTTGCGGCACACTGGTAGGATGTACCGGCAGATCCGGAAGTTCAAGAGAAGCGTTGCGAGCGGATCGCCGGTTTACGCCTCAGCGCGCACCAACAGGCAGGTGATGTTATCGTGGCCGCCGGCATCGTTGGCGGCCGCCACCAGCCGTGCACACATTTCCTGCAGGGGAAGATCGAGCCGCAGCATCCACTCGATGACCGAATCCGAGAGTTCGCGCGTGAGGCCGTCGGAACAGAGCAGAAAGAGGTCGCCGGGCTCGTTTTCCAGTTCGAAGATGTCGGGCGTCACGCAGCTTTGCGTGCCCAACGCGCGCGTAATCACGTTTTTGAAGGGCGAGCGTTGCGCTTCCAGCCGGTCCATGCGGCCCAGGCGCACCTGCTCCTCGACAAGCGAATGATCGAGAGTGATCTGCTCAAGACGGGAGTTGCGCATGCGGTAACCGCGGCTGTCGCCCACGTTGATCATCCAGCCGCGCTGGTCTTCTGCAAGCAGCGTTACCAGCGTGGTGCCCATGCCGCTCAGGTTGTGGCTGTGTTGCGCACGCAAATAGATGGCCGCATTGGCCGAGGAGACGGCCTCTTCGGCGTCGTCCAGCAGAGGGTGGATCCCGTCACGGCTGGTGAGCAGCCGCATCATTTCGTCCACAGCCAGGGAGCTGGCAATTTCGCCTGCAGCTGCGCCGCCCATTCCGTCGCAGACGACGTAGACGCCGTTCTCGACAGAGAAGCCGAACGCATCCTCATTGGAAGGGCGCTTGCGGCCACGATCGGTGACCGCCGCGGCCGCATAATGCGCAACAGCCGTGGCCAAGAAAAAACCCCCCCGTCGCTCAGTGTACATAAAAACAGTGGTCAGTGATCACTGTCTACCCGGCACCGCTGGCGGCGGAGGCAAATCAAAGACTTGGATAGCGCCGGCGTTGAGCAGGGCTGCGCGCCGGCCCGATGGGGAGATGGCTACGTTGCCGCCGGCATCGAGAATGGGGCTGAGCGGGGAGACAAACGCGATGTCGCCGGTGGCGGCATCGAAGACCGTAACCGACTGCTCCTTCACGTCTTCGGTGTCCATGGGCGCGAAGGTGCTCACCTGGCGGCTGGTGTCGAGCGTCGTCCAGGCCAGGCGCGAGCCATTGGGCGCCACGGTCAGATGCGGCCATACCTGGGTCGACGGCGCCTGCGCGATCCAGAGCGTTTTGCCCTCCGTGGTCATGGCCACCAGCTTGCTCGCGCCATCCGGGCTGCACCCGGTGATCAGAATCTCGTCCTCGGAAAGAAATTCGTCGTCGGGGTCGCAGGCCGTGTCCACGCTGCCCAGCATCTTGCTGCCGCCGGTAAAGTAGCTCAGGTTCAGCACCCACTCCATGCCCCGGCCGCGCAGGTTCTCGACATATCCGTTCGTGTTGATAGGCAAATGCACGGCCGTACGGACACGGCTGACCAGCATCACTTCGCCTGTCGCGCGGCGCAGGATGCGCACCACCAACTCGGGACGCCCTTCCTCGGCCGCCGCCTCGTCCTGGTCCGTGGTGACTGTCGCTTGGGCCGTCGCCGGGCTGGATACTTGGCCGGATTGCGACCCCGCGGACGAAGACCTGTCCGCGGGGGCCCCGGATTTTGCATCCGCAGCGATGGGCTCGCGCGAGTTCGTGACCATGAACTGCTGCGCGGGGTCTAATTCGACCCAGAGCAGGGAACCGGGGAAGTCGAGGAACGGCTTCAACCGGAGTGTGGCGTCGCCTTCGAGGAGATTGTTGCGATCGCGCAGAAGAAAATGGCCGTCTTTGAGCGGCCACAGGTAGCGCACCCGATCGTGCACCGTCCACAACGCTTCGGCCTCGACTCGGGCCTCGTCCGCGCCCTGCGGCAGCTTGAGCACCACGGCACGAATCTCGCGCTCGCTGCTTTCTTCACCGGTCTTCAGATCGCGGTGGATGAGCCCGGGCACGCGAAACGTGAACAGGAGCCGGTCTTCGTCGATGAAATCGAGCGAGACGAAGGTGTTGCGCGCGCCCAGATAGTTGCTGCTCGGCGCCGTGAAGCCGAGCAGAGCGAGGGGAATGCTCCCAACGGGCGGAAGGGACGGCTGATCGGGAAAATGATTGGAGAGGAGTCGCGCTTTCACCGGTGGCGCATGAGTCTCGGAATCGCTGCCGCGCTGCGCTGCCGCAACGGCCACCGCCGGGCCAAGAGCGGCGGCCACGGCCAAAGCCGTTGCAAGTCTCCGCAGATCGCCTGCGCTCACGATTCCCCGCCGATTCGCCATCGAACTGTATTCTCGCCGATTGAGCCTCGGCACTGAAAGCGCGGTGGTGTCCTAATTTGGGTGCTGCTAGTCTGCGCTCTCGTATTCGGGATCATCCACTGGGGCAAAGCGGTACGATTTGGGATCATACAGACGGCAAAAACGAGTGGTTCGGCGTATATTCAGGCCGTCAACATAATCTATCCAGCCCATGAGATACAGGCGCCTGCTGCCCGAGAAGATCTCGAAAGCTTGCCCGTGGGAGAGCGGTTCATTCCGTCCAAATACGAATGGTTTGGATTGTCCCGCTTCGAAAATGCTCTCGCATTTAGCCCCTTCTTTACCCTCCCAAGGGCGTTCACCGGGCAAATGAGGTTCCCCGGTAGTAAAAAACTCGTAGTAGGTCTCCTTCACGGTCGCTCTGCTCCCTCCCAAATTAACGATGTAGAACTGACCCATAAGCATCGATCCGGCCAATATTCCGCTCGGCTCCTGCGGATCGCCGAAGCTTTTGAACCAGAACGTTCTAACTTGGATTTTTGGTCTTTGGGTTTGTATCAGGGCTTCCTTACTAAGCGTTACCTGATCTTCAGTGGATTTGGTTTGGCGTTCAAGTTTTTTCAAGGTACACAAGGCCGCGATGATTCCTCCAATTCCGATCACGACGAGGAAGTAGTTAGAGAGGACAGCGGCCTTGTCCCAGCCATCCTTGCCTGCTTTTTCGTTGGCATTGTTGTTGAATGTCTGGCGGTTGCTAGGTTCTGGAAGAGCACCGGCGCTAACGGTAGATGGCTGCTGGCTCTGGCCGGCCTGTGCTTTGCTTGCGCTCGGGTCAGCTTTTGGATTGGCTGTTTCCCTTGGAGATGCAAAACCTGCGTTTGCGACAAAAAGAAACACGGTGAGTATCGCCAATCTTTTCTGCATAATTCTGAAATTGTACCCCCCCGGAAAACGATCTCTGAATTCGTTCGCGGCAAGTTGCTTGCCACGGAGGGAGGATAAGCCTGTGGATTTCAAATTAGGACACTACCGAAAGCGCGCATCTCATTCCCTTGCGGCTGCGTGTGCGACAGTAGAAAAGGAATGGCAGAGCAGGGTTCGGCAAGCGGGCAATTCAGATTTCTCGGTTACGGCGCATGCGCCCTGGCCGGAACCCTGTGGGGCACAGGTTTCTACTGGGGACGGCTCGCGCTCAACGAGATGAACGTGGAGCACATGGTGCTCTATCGTTTTCTCTTTGCCTGCGTGGGCATGGCGCCCGTCATGCTGCGCCGCCGCGTGCGCCTGACCGCCGGGGAAACGCGCATCATGCTGCTGGCAGCGGCCTTCGGCATTCCCATTCAGTTTCTCCTGCAGTTTCAAGGCCTGGCGTTGACCACGGTGAGCCATGCTTCGCTCATGGTGGGCGCCATGCCGGTGCTGCTGGCCGCGGCAGCCGCGCTTTTTGCCGGCGAGCGGCTCGACTGCATTGGTTGGCTGGCGCTGTGCGCATCCACGGCCGGCGCCGCCATGGTGGTTCTGGGGGGCGACCGCGCAACCACCGGACGCGAAACGCCCACGCTTGCAGGCGACCTGCTGGTGATTGCATCGCTCATCGTCGCCCTGGCCTGGATTCTGCTCAGCAAGAAGCTGCTGCAGACGCACAGCGCTCCGGTGGTCACCGCGTACACCATCTATTCGGGCACGTTGATGCTGGTGGCCTGGAATCTCGGCTCGTGGCTGCTGGCGCCGCTGACGCACGAGAAGGTTGAGCCCATGCCGTTTGCCCACATCAGCCTGACAGCCTGGATTGCGCTCGCCATCAGCGGCCTGCTGTGCACGGCCACTACCACGCTCTTGTGGAACTGGGGCATTCATCAAGTGCCGGCTTCGCGCGCCGGGGTCTTCCTCAACATCGAGCCGGTGCTCGGTTCGGTGCTGGGCGTGGAACTTCTGGGCGAGCGGCTGGGCCCCTACGCGTGGCTGGGCGGAGCGCTTATCCTGGCCGCGGCCATCACCCTCACCACGCGCGGCCACGAGCCGGAACCGGCGGTAATACTGGAATAGGGAGTAGCCAGTAGCCAATAGGGATTAGCCTGAGGCCGGGTGGGAAAGCACAGATCTCAATTCGCCTCTCTGAACTCACCATAATTTTGGGTGCCCCGGGTCTCGATTTTGAGACCCGGGATCGCACGCTATCGGCTATTGGCTATCCCCTACTCCCTCCGCTAGCATCGGGGTCATGGAATCGCCTGCAGATTTGCCTCACGCAGAGGGCCAGCCTGTCTCCGGGCGCAGCAAGCGGCGCGACGCGATCGAGATCGCCGTCGCCTATGGGCTCATCATGGCGGTGGAATGGACGCCGCGGCCGCTGCAACGAGTGCTATGGCTGGTTGCTGTGGTTGGCTTGGCGCTTATAGTGTGGAGATCGTTCGATGGCTGGCAAGCGATGGGCTTTCGCGCGGCCAACTTCGGACGCTCGCTGTGGATCGCCGGGGCCGCGCTGGTGCTGGCTGCCGCGGCCATTGCGGTTGCCACCAGGATGCACACGCTCCTCGTGCCCGACGGCCTTCTGGCCTTCGTTGCCACCTATTGCGCCTATGCCATCTGGACCGGCGTGCAGCAGTTTTTGTTGCAGGGCGTGTTTCTGTTGCGCTTTCTGCGCCTGATTCCCAGGCCCACGGTTGCGGCGCTGACGGCATCTGTGCTCTTCGCCACGGCGCACCTGCCCAATCCTGTTCTCACGCCCATCACGTTCATCTGGGGTTTCGCGGCGTGCCTGCTCTTTCTGCGCTACCGCAATATTTATCCGCTGATGATCGCCCACGCCATCCTGGGCATCACCGTGGGCATGACGGTTCCCGGGCCGGTGGACCATAATATGCGCGTTGGCCTGGGCTATCTGACCTACGACCCGCACAGGCACGTGCATCGCACGTATCACCTACCGCAGCCATAGCGACCAGATGGCGTCCACCGTGGCATGCGTGACCGCCGACGCGCCCACGCGCCGCTGCGCGCGCCATGCACGCCCGTAAAAAATCCCGGCGAGCGCGGCCAGCAACACATAGCGCCAGTTGAATTGCGCAGCCCGCTTGTTGAAATGCGCCAGCCCGAACAGACACGCCGTTACGAACAGAGCCCCGTACCGGCCCAACCGCTTTTCCAGGAGATTTTGCAGCCAGCCGCGGAAAAACAGCTCTTCGGGGACCGCGATAAAGAAAAACGTGAAGAACCACGCGCCGGCAATGGGCGCGATTCCCGGCCAACCGCCGTGCAGATGCAGAAAGCCAAGGCCCAGGCCCAGAGCGAGAGCAATCGGCGTGTAGAAAGCGACCTCGCGCAGCCCTAGCCCCAAATCCTTCAGGCGCAGGCGCAGGTCGAAGCCGGTGCCGTCGAGTTGCCGGATGAGCACGAAGCCGTAAATTCCCGCGTCGAGCAGGAGGATCTTGTTGAAGACGGCGAGATGCGCCGGCCAGACGCACTCAAACCAGCGCAGGTCGACGGCCAGACCCAGCGCAGCCAGCACCAGAAGATCGCGCCAGTTGCCGCGCTGGGCTGCATCCACGCGTACTGCATGATCGAGGAGCAGGGCGATGGCGACGGGCAGCAGCGCATAGAGCGCGAACCATCCCCACCGGAAGACGCCTGCGCCGCATGCCACCAGTGCATACGGAATCGACAACGCCGCCGGGCAAGCCAACCGCGCCCAAACTGGCAATGCGCGCACGCGCGCGGCCGCGGCATCCGGAAAAAACGCCACGGCCAGATACGGAACCAGCGTGAGCAGGCCGGCAGCGAGGTTGACGGGAGTGATCAGGGCCATCTTCTCCATTTTGCGCCATGCCGCGGCGGCGGCTCCGGGGTCTGCTCACACTACTGAGGTGACGGCGACGGGAGCCGGTTTTCCTCAGTTCTAGGAGCGAGGAGCGAACTGTAATGAATTACTGGAGCGACGAGCGACAACGAAATGGGGAAAACCGGCCCCGTCCCTTCGGGCTGCGGCGAAAATCGCGCCAGACGAGGCCGAGCCCGATGGCTGTGGCGACCCCACTGTCGAGGGCGAGAACGATGTATGGCGCGATTTTCGCTGGCAGCGCCATCCACCCCAGTAGTGTGAGCAGACCCTAGGCAAACTTTAGTCACCGATAGGCGCGATTTGCAGGTGATGAATCAGGGCAGTTGTTCGATACTTTCCTAAGTCCTTTGTGGAGGCTCATGTGACTCTTCTTACCTGGAACCACGCCTGCAGCGTGGGTGTGCGGGCCATGGACGACCAGCACGGAATCCTCATGGACGCCATCAACGCGCTGCGCCTGGCGCTGGTGCGCGGAGCGGGGCGCGAGAGGATCAGTGAGCTGCTGGACGAGTTCATCGAGTTTACCCGTATGCACTTTTGGAGCGAGGAACAGCTCATGGAGCAGACCGGCTTTGCGGGCCTTGAGGAGCATCGCGCCGAGCACCATCGCATACTGGCCGACATTCTGCAGACTGCGCATCGCCTGCAATACGGAGAAGGCGTGCAACTGCGTCCCATGCTCTGCGGTTTGCACCACGGATTTCTGAATCACATTGAAACCATGGACCAGAAGTATGCTCCGTGGCTTCATGAGCGTGGCATCTGCTGAGCCGCTGCCTTCTGCATGAGCCAAGGCATTCCCGGCAACGGCCTGACCCTTCGCAGCGAATTCCCCCAACGATCTTGCTCATCGGACGGATAACTCACTTGCCGGTCTGCGACTCACGCTGCTTTATGAAACCAATAGTACGCAGAATTTCGTCGTCATAGTTAGCGGTTCCGATTTCATGTTCAAGCTCAGGGAGAATCTTGTTTCGGAGGCTTAGGACCTCGATTCCGTAGGTCTTGTTGAGATGCTCAGCCGGCAAGACGAGCGACTGGGCCCTCTCCTCTCCCTTGACGACCCAGCATACCCAGACTCGCTTTACGCTGGCCGGCGAGAAACCAACCTCAAGATAGGTGTTCTCGATTTGCGAAAAGTAGGACTTGCCCTTCTCATAGTCGGTTTTATTACCAGGGCTGCTCGTTCGTTTCGGTGGTGCGCCAAAAAACTTTCCTTCGAACTCGTGTCCTAGCTCTCGGCGAGTGGGGCACCAATTCAGCTGGTGGGTAACATCGACTTCTATATGAAATTGCAACTTTTCCTTCAAGTTGTAGGCAAGAATGTCCAGCTGCCTGTTGTTCCCCTTTAAGACTTTTCGATCAGGAAGGGTAAAGCACCCACGGCAAAGTCGGAAGTAGGACTCGACTATGTGCTCGGCAGAGTTCATGATGGCCCCTCGAAGGAAAGCTGGGTGGACGCGAACAGCGGCGCGGCGGGCTTGGGCTCCGAAGCCAGCTCGTAGACCAGCCGCTCCAGCACCAGCCGCTTGTCGGGCGGCGCGGAGCGCAGCTCCAGGTCGGCGCGGGCCACCAGGCGCAGCGCCCGCGTGAGTTCGCGGCGGCTCTTGTAGCGCCGCGCCTGGCGGATCAGGTCGTCGGCGGCAAAGGGCGGCATGCGGAAACCCTGCCACAGCGCCTGCCAGATGGCGCGCGAATCGCGCACGTTTTTCTCGAGAATCACCAGCATCTGGCGGAAGGTGCGGGCCAGCATGTAGAGGTGGCCGATGGCCGCGTCTTCGCCCGCGTCGGAGCTGTTCAGCAGCCCGTGCAGCAGAGCCAGCGCGCGCACGCGATCGCGGGCGCTGATGGCGTCGGTGAGCTCGTACAGGGTGCGCTGCTTGGCGCTCAGCACCATGGTTTCCACGTCGCCAAGCGTGATACGGCCGCGCCCAGTGGCGTAAAGCAGAAGTTTTTCGAGCTCCGATGCCACCAGCATCATGTCCGCGCCCAGCGCGTCCACCAGCTCGCGCGCCGCATCGGGCTCCAGGCGCGTCTCCGCTCCCTGCGCCGTCGCTATCGCCCAGCGCATGGCGTCTTCCTCGCTCACGCGCGCCAGTTCCACCATGCCGCAGTGTTCGCCCAGGGTTTCAGTCAGCCGCTCGTAGCGGTTCTTGTCGTCGAGCTCCATGCGCCGCGCATCCGAGGGGATGCGCAGAAAATCCGCGACGAACAGAAGCAGAGCCTGGGGATTCGGCGACTGAAAATAGCGGTCGAGCGCCGCAAACTCGTCCTTCTTTGCGCCGCGCGTATAAAGCTGGCGTACGTTGCGCACAAAAATCACCTGGAACGGAGCCATCAGAGACGGCGTCTGCGCGCGATCCAGCACTTCGAAGATCGAAGTTGAGCTGAGATCGAAATCCGAAAGACAAAAATCCCGGAGATCGGCGGGAACGAACGCCTTGAGAACGGCCGCGCGGCAGCGGTCGAGCAGGAAAATCTCGTCGCCGGCGAGCACATAACCGGGCCGCAGCTTCCCCGTGCCGGCCTGGGCGGCCTCGATCTCCGCGACGAAGCGGGCGGCCGCGACAAATCCTGCGCCCCAACGCGCGCCGCTCACTGGCTTGGCCTCCGGCCGTGCGGTCCAAATACCATGCGGCTCCAGAATACCTTCCCTTGAGTCAACACACCAGCGCGGAAAACCGGGCAGGAATCAAGAATTGAGCCACTCTTCGCCTTGCTATCGCTTCATTGTTGGCGCGGATACGAGATCTCGAATTGGCTCACCACCACGCTGTTGCCAAACGGAACCGACCCCGTCCACGCCACCCCCGCGCCACCGTAGTGATTCGGCGTGACGGTTGCTTTCAGAGACAACGTCTCCCCATCCGTAGTGTTCGATCCGGTTGCGGTAAACGTATCGCCGTCGACCGAAAGAACGATCGTCGTGTTCGGCTTGAAGACTCCCGTCAGTTGCTGCTGGTCGCTGACCGGATGCCCCACGCCATCGACAATCTGATAGAGCTGGAACATGCACTTGTCCGCAGCCTGGATGGTTCGCCAGAAACGCAGCGAGTAGCCGTTGCGCGTGCGCGGATCGTATTTGATGTAAATGTCTGCCTTCTGATTGCGCGGACCGGCCGAGTCGTCCGGCGAGCCCGCGATGCCGAACCCCTGGCCCGCGGTCTTTTCCGGAGTCATCACGACTTTCAACATCATGCCGTCCGTAGGATCGTCGTTCTGATACAAAAGCTGCGCGCCCTGCGAAGCAACGCGCAGTCCGTAGCCGTTCACCAGGTTGTCGCCCGCTGACGAAGTCCAGGTCCCGAGAACCGTCCACATTCCGCTCACGTAGCTTGCGTCCGGCGTCTCCACAAAACTGCGGAAGTTGGGATTGATGACGCGCCACTTGATTTCTCCGGTTCTCACCGGCTTGGCCGAAATGGCAACAGTCTCCGGCCCCGGATCGCTGATGTTGTGCTTGGGCCTGACTCCCGCTTCGATGTATTTATCCGCGAACCCGGGCAGCAAAGTGAGTTGCCGCAGCGGTTCATTGCCCCGGCTCACCGCGACTTCGCGCCGCGTGGCGCACTGCGCGTCGTCGCATACATACCAGTTGATGATCGACTCGTCCTCGCGCCCGCCCAGGTTCAATGCATAGGTCACGGCAATCTTTCCGTCAACCGGAAGGCCAATCGCCGGCTTACGCGCAAAGGTCGGCGGATCGATGTACCTGGGCTCGACGTAAATGTGCGAGGTGACGTAGAAACCGTTGGCGGCCGTGGCATTTACGCTCACGTACTCGGCGTGGTCGGTGGAGTTGTTACCTTCCACGTGGATGCTGTCTCCCGTTCCTGCGCTCAGTGTGATCAGCTTCGATGTTGTCGACCAGTGGATCGTCTGATCCGCCGCGCGCAATGGCTGAACCGTGGCCGTCACCGTTACTCCCGGACCTCCGGTGCGAATCGATGCGTTACCGGGCGGCTCGGTGTTGGCGAACGGATCGGCGACTGCGCCGGCAGGCCGCGCCGTCGCGCCGGGAACGGCGGCCGCCAGCGTCATGCGGAATACGTCGCTGCCGTCGCTCGAATATTTTTCGCGCGCGTGCGCCGGATCCCAGTCGTCCACCTTGCCGTCTGGCGTAGCCCGTAGCATGTTCCACGGATTGAAGGCACGGAACTGTTCCGCAGTGAGTTCGCGCGAAAGCGTAAACGCATGCGGCCCGACAATGCTGTCGTAAATCACAGCGGGCTTTCCGCTGGCATCCTTGGTTTGATAAGTGAGCGCGTATACGTTCTGACGAACCGGCGCCTTCCACACCATCCACGCCACAGGCGATCGGGGAGTATTCACCGGCATGGTGCAGTGGATGAGCGCCACAGGATTGCGAAATCCCTTGTAAAACTCCAGGCCGCGCGAGGCCTTGAATACGGTGTTGATGAAGGCGATGCCGGAGGAGGACATAACGCCGTTGCCGGTGGGGAAGTAGATTTCGGAATCTTCCCACACGCCCACCTGGCCGCCGCCGATGAAATCGTCGGTGCCTTCAATGTAGACGTGCGTAAAGTAGGAACGCGTGGTGCGGATGAACGTGGTGTCGAGGCGGCTGAGCAGCGCGACATGCGAATAGACGTGCTTGTCGCCGTCGGCCTGCAACGCGACGGCCTGCGTAATGACCGGTGAGCGCATCTTGAGGTTCTTCGAGGGGTCGCCCGGATACTCGTAATCCAGATTGCAGTAGTTCACGAGCGTAAGGTTCATCATCGTGAATCCGGTGGCGTTCACCATCAGGATGTAGCCGTTGTTCGACGCGCCTTCCTTGTTGCCGCGATTGTCGGCCAGCACCACCTTGCGCCGGTCGTTGGTGAGGCCGAGCAGAGTGATGTAGTTTTTGGCGATGGTCATGCTGGCTTCGGTATCGCCGCCGCGCAGGAAATAGACATCGGGTTTGATACCGATGACGGTGGGGTGGTCGGGCGTGCCGGCGGGCGCGGCCGCATAGGCGGCCTGCAGAGTCTTGAACTTCTTCTGCGCGGGATCGTCCTGCTTGAGGCTGCTATCGACCAGGTAGTCGTAAGCAGAGTGGGTGGTATCGAAGGGCTCGCCCGTGTAGCCGTTGTAAGGCGCGCCGCGCATGTTGTCCTGGGCATGAGCAGCGGGGGTAACTGCCGCCCAACCCAGGAAAACCGCAAGGAAAACTGCCCATGAACCGCAGCGCATCCTCATCACCCGCCTCCATTTGTGTGGTCAGACCACCAGTGGGAACGATAGAAGGGCAGCATCGCGGGTGTCAATGCAAAATTGCGGCAAGATTGCGCGTGATGCGGACCGAATTTCAGAGGCCTTCGAGGATGTCGGCCACAAGCTGCCGCGCAAACTCGCGCGAGAGGCGCTGAATGGCCGCAGGGTCTTCCTGAACGAAAGTAGGCAGGTCGGTGGTGGACTGGTATTGCTCGCGGTAAACGTAATTCTTGTTCTGGTAAAGCACGCGGCCGTCACGCGCGGTAAGCGTGACGGAAGCCACGATGGTAATGACGAAGCTCGACGACTGCTGCGTGGCCGTATTGTAAGTGAGCGGCGCAACGGTTTGCTTGAGGATGGTGCCGTGCAGCACCGCGTCGGCGTCTGAGCCCGAATTTGTGGTGACACGGAAACGCGTACGCGTGATGAACTCGCGGACCACCGCCTCGGTCATTGCCGTTTCCGTGCCGTTGGACTCGGTATGCGTGGCGAACACCGGCACCGCAAGCGTCTTCACGTCGGGAGGCAGATGCGTGGCCGCGCCCAGCGTGTGGTAGCCACATCCACTTGCGAGCAGCAGGACGAGCGCGGCCAGGGCGGCTGTGAATGAACGCATGAGGCAATTCTATCTCGCGAGAGTTCTTTGGCCGTTATACCCATGATGTTGCCACTCTGCCCAGCCCCGAAGTGGGAAGCGCGAGGCCATCGGCGCGGCCAAGGGCAACGGCGGGCGCGTATGCTGTTGGCCATGAGTTGGATCTTGAATTGGACTTGGAATTGGATTTATTGGGCGCTGCTTTCCGCCCTGTTTGCCGCCGCCACGGCTCTACTGGCCAAGGTGGGTGTGGAACACGTTGACTCGAACCTGGCCACAGCGCTGCGCACCAGCGTGGTGATGATCTTTGCCTGGGGCATCGCGCTCGCGTTGGGCAAACACGGCGAGATGCGTTCGCTCGATCGCCGCACCGTGCTCTTTCTCGCGCTCTCGGGGATTGCGACGGGACTGTCGTGGCTCTGCTACTTTCGCGCCCTGCAGTTGGGGCCGGCCTCGCGGGTCGCGCCGCTCGACAAGCTCAGCGTTCCCTTGGTGATGATCTTTGCGTGGCTGCTGCTGGGTGAAAAACTCAATGCCGCGGCGATCGTGGGCGGCGTACTGATTACCGCCGGGGCCATGGTGATGGTGCTGGGATGACAGGAGTCAGGTTTCAGGTGTCAGGTGTCAGCGAGCTACGAACCTCGAACTAAGAAATGGGAAATAGGAAATAGGAACTGATCCCTGATCCCTGAAACCTGAAACCTGCCTCCCGCTCCTATACTGGAACCAATGACGGCGAGTGCAGCGAGCGCGACTTCTCAGGGCGGATCCGGGACAGGCATGCGCGTGCGGCGCATCGCGCTCACCGGCTTTATGGGTTCGGGGAAAAGCACGGTGGGGCCGTTGCTGGCGCGGCAACTGGGCTGGAAGTTCGTGGATGCCGACGACGTGATCGCAGCCGAGGCCGGCTCAACCATCCCGGAGATCTTCGCGCGAGAGGGTGAGGCCGCGTTCCGCGAGCGGGAGCGCGCCACCATTGCGCAGCTGGCCGGCGAAGACGCACTGGTATTGGCGCTGGGCGGCGGAGCCATTGAAGATGCCGCCACGCGCTCGCTGCTCGGCAACGCGACGGAAACGCTGCTGGTTCACCTTGAGGTGGGGCTGGCCACGACGCTCGAGCGCTGCCGCGGCACCGAGCATCTACGGCCCATTCTGGCCGACCAGGAGAACCTGGCCGGCCGCTACCAGCGGCGTTTGCCGCTTTACCGCATGGCGCACGTGTCTATCGCCGTGGACGCGCTGACGCCGGAGCAGGTGGTGGAAGCAATTGAACGCGCGATGCGCGGCGCGTAAACTGTCTGCATTTCGCTCGAAAAGGGAACCTTGATGGCCGCTCTTGATGAAATGTTTACGCCTCCCTGAGGCGAGATCGTGTTGAATGTCAGGTATCGAGAAACATCACGGACGGAGGAGTGATGCATAGCAAGGAAGTCTGCAAGCGGATAAACGATATCGGCATCGTGCCGTGTGCGCGCGTGAAGAACCCGGACCACGTGCGATTTGCCGCGGAGACTTTATACGCGGCGGGAATTCCGGTGCTCGAGGTGCCACTGACCGTACCCAAGGCTACGGAAGTGATCGAGGAGCTGGCCAAGCGCTATCCCGATCTGATCGTCGGAGCTGGAACCGTGCTGGATGAAGTCGCGGCGCAGCGGTGTCTTGACGCCGGGGCCCGTTTTATCACCAGCCCGGGACTGGCTCTGGGAGTGGTGGCCTGCGCCAAACAGGCGGACGTATGCGTTTTTCCGGGTGCGTTGACGCCGTCGGAGGTGATTGCCGCTTGGAAGGCGGGCGCGGATTTTGTGAAGATCTTTCCGGCGGCTACCGCAGGCGGGCCGAACTATATCCGCGCGCTCGAAGTGCCCCTGCCGCAGATTCCCCTGATCGTGACCGGCGGCGTGAACCAGCTCACGGCGTTCGATTACATCCTTGCCGGAGCGCGCGCCATTGGCGTGGGCGGGGAACTGCTGCCCAAGGAAGCGCTGCAGAATCGCCAGGCCGATCGCATTCACGAACTGGCGCGCCGATTCCTGATCATGGTGAAGGAAGCGCGAGCGCAGCGCAACGGCGAGTAAGCCTTCTAAGAGAAATGCTCCCAGCCCTGTCGTGCGAGGGGCCGCGTGCGGTTCACAGTAACGAGCGCGACCTGCGGCCTGCCTTTCCGCGGGCGCACCATGCGGCCGATGCGCGTGACGGGAACGCCGGCGATGCTGCGTGGCACGCGTGCGGCCGGCGGCGCGGTGAACAGCAGTTCGTAATCTTCGCCGCCGTGGAGAGCCTGCTCGAGAGTTGCGGCAGAATGGATGGGCAACGCGCTGGCGTCGACTTCGGCGGCGACATGGGACTCCTCGCACTGGTGAGCAAGATCGGTGGAGAGCCCATCGCTCAAGTCGATGGCGGCGGTGGAGAGCGCGCGGCGAGCGAGCCAAAGGCCCTGCGCGACGCGAGGCTGCGGGTAGAGATGCGGCGCGAGCAGCGATTCGAGATGGCCGGGAATGCGCAGCGGTCTTGAGCGCGCCGGACGGGCCGATGCGGCCAGTTGGGCGAGCCGGGCGAGGCCCGCAGCGGCGCCGCCCAGTGTGCCGGTGACGTAGAGCAGGTCGCCGGGCCGCGCGCCGGAGCGGAGCAAGGCTTTGCCACGCCGCACCGCTCCCGCGAGGACGATGTCGGCGACAACGATGGGCGATTCCGCGAGGTCGCCGCCCGCCAGGGGCGTTTGAAAGGCGTCGGCCAGCGCAAAGAATCCATCGAGAAACCGCTCCAGCCAGTTTTTCTTCTGATCTTGGAGGAGGTCTTTGGGGAGACCTACCGAGAGAAAAGCCGCTACAGGCCGCGCGCCCATGGCGGCCAGATCGCTCAGCCCGCGCGCCAGGGTGCGATGCCCAATGGACTCGGGAGTTTGCCATTCCAGCCGAAAATGGCGGCCGGAGATGGAAAGATCGGTGGTCACGGCAAGCTCCTCGCCGGCGCCGACTCGTAGCAACGCGCAGTCGTCGCCGATGCCGAGGCGCAGCCCGCCACGGGGCGCGTGGACTGCCCGCGCACGAATCTGCTTCAAGACGGCCAGTTCGCCCAGGGCCCGCTCGCCCCATCTGCCGGCATGGGGCTGTTTGCGACCGGAGTGCATGTTCTTCAGGATAAGATATGGGGCTCCGGACCGGCCCGCGGAGCGGAATGGACGGGCTCCCGGAGGCCGTCCCAAGGGCGGTTTCCTGCTGATGCAGAACGAGTTACACAGGAAGCGGGCAGTTCGGGAAAGCTGGTTGCAAAATGGTACTTAAGGCATCGAATACCGTTGCTTTCGATTGACCCTGCGTGGAAGCGTCTGCTAATCTTGACCAACGTTCTCGCATCTGCCGTGTAGGGGCTGTACGTTTTTTGTGTGGGCTTAATGGCCCGCATACGATACACTTTCCCCGAGCTGGAATGCATTGCGGCCTGCGGGCCGCAGGGGATCGCAGGCACTCGTGTTACGCAGACGCTATTACATAGTTTTTGTCGCCAGGGATGAGGACGGCCAGCTACGGAAGATTCCGCTTCCGTTGAGGTATGCCTACGGATTCCTGGTGGCTGCGATCATCGGCGCCTTCACGATTGTGGGCCTGGCCGGGTCCTACACGCGCATGCTGCTCAAAACCGAAAGTTACAACCAGGTTCGCGCGGAACGCGAAACCCTGCGCCAGAATTACCAGCGCATGGAAGAGATCGCGCACAATCGCAGCATACAGGTCGCGTCACTGGGAGCGCTGGCGAACGAGGTGAGCGCGCTCTACGGATTGCGCCAGAACCGGCTCGAGAACCGGCTTGACGCGGCCAAGCCCGCGGCTGCTCCGGCCAGCGCCAGTGCTTCCGCCCCGGCTCCGGCCAGCCTGTCGCAATCTGACGATATGAGCCAGCAGCAGGTCGCCAACTCCATCGATACGTTTTACGCCTTGCGCAACGAGGCCCTTTCCGGGCAGATTTCGCGCGCCCTGGAGAGCGGACTGACGTCGAACTTTACCGGCGACTGGACGGAGCTGGCGGATGCGCCATCGATGTGGCCGGTGGAGGGCCGCGTGGCGTCGAGCTTCGGCGAACGTGAGGATCCGATCAATGGCGAGGGTGCCTTCCACTCCGGCGTGGACATCGACGCGCCCTACGGAACGCCGGTGCGGGCGGCCGGCGACGGCGATGTGACCGGCGCCGAGATGGGCGCGGGATACGGACGCGCGGTAGAGTTGAATCACGGCCACGATGTTCTTACTTTGTACGGACATCTCTCCGCGATTGCGGTCGTTACCGGACAGCATGTGACGCGCGGCCAGGTGATTGGTTATGTGGGCCAGTCGGGCCGGGCCACCGGGCCCCACCTGCATTACGAGGTGCGCGTGCACAACGTGCCCGTGAATCCGCACAAGTATCTGCGCGTGAGCTACGAACAGGCGTCGAACCTGGAACCGGAAACACCCCCCGGCCAATAACAGAACTCTCATCAGGCAGAAAAGCTCCCGGCGACCGGGAGCTTTTTTATGGGCAATGCACGGCAGAAACGCGCTGCAGTCTTACGCAACGCCCGCCGGCCGGATTTGACGCGCTCACCGCCGCACGGTGCATTGATTGAGCGCCATGTTGAAGACGCCGGTACCGACCACTTCCATGTCGAGCCGCGAAGGGATGGGGAACCCGTCAATGGTCTGGTATTGGACGGCCACGTGCATTTCCTGGATGGGCGCCGACGGATCATCGGCCTTCTGGATGTAGGCCAAGAAGTGCTCCACCAGCAACCCCTGCGGCGTGGCCTTGTACGACGGCTCGAACTTAATCGATGTGCCGCCCGTGACCACGTCGTAGTGTTCCAGCAGAAGATCGTTGGAGAAGACCTCGGTCACCGAGGTGCCGCTGGCCTCGGCATGGAATGTGATTGCGGAGAGCGTATGCGTCACCGTCATTCCGCTCGAGTTGTCGGGGATCACGGAACCATCCACGAAGGGCGTCCAGAACTGGATAAAGCCCTCCAACGCCTGCTGGCTTGCGCTATGCATCTGGTTCAGCAGGTCGGTCTGATCCGAGGTGAGGGCGCCGGCCGGCGGAGTCCAATCCATCGAGGTGTTGCCATTCTTCAACTGCGCATGGAGCACAATGGCAACCTGGTTCAGCAGGAGCACCCGCGCGTCGTTGCTGCTGATGGTGGCGCCCTGATTCGCTTTCACGAACGTCGCAAGCCAATCGGGATTGACCGTGCAATCGAAACCGGCCAGGCCCGCTTTCGCGGTCGAGTAATACAGGGTTCTGGCCTTGTTCAGCAAAGCATCGTCCGCGGCCTGGTCCTGCGCGGAGCGGGTTGCAAGCGCAGTCTGCGCGGGAGCGGCCATGGGGGCCAGGCAGAGCGCGGCCAGGCAAAACGTGGCCCGGCAGAACGTAGCAACGAAGGCAAAGAAAAGTCCGTGCAGTCTGAATGAGAACTTGCGCATAGCAGAACCTGCTTTCTCAGGATTGCTGGTATTGTCCTCCCGCGGCGCGCGAATCGCAACATCTTTGCGCGCGCCGAGCGTGATATCGTGGGCTCGGGTTGGTTTCGAAGAACCTGTTGAAAGGCTCTGGGTTGGAGCATGAAACGTGTCAGGGCACGACTTCAGTCGTGCCGAAAACGCAGCAAAATGAATGTGGGCTTTAGCCCCTGCGGCGTGCCTTCCCGAGTCTTTCATCAAGTTCCAGGGAGGAAGAGGGTGCGTTTTTCTATTGGCTTCATGGCAATGGTGATTGCGCTGGCGGCATCGGCGGCAGCGCAGGACAGAGTCGGCCCCGATCGCGCCGATGTCGCCACGGCGTTTGCCCGCGCGCAGCATCTGCGGCACGGCATCAATGCCTCGGAATGGTTCGCGCAGTCGGGCGATTACTCGGCCTCGCGCACCAACCGTTACACGGATGCCGAGGACATTACGCTCATGGCGCGGCTGGGCTTCGATCACGTGCGGCTCAGCATCGATGCCACAGCGCTGGAGCAGGACCCGCGCGCGGCCGACGGGCTGAATGGTGATTTTGTCGTCCGCCTCGATCGCGCCGTCGACACCATGCTGGCCGACGGCCTCGCTGTCGAAATCGACCTGCACCCCAGTGACGAGTATAAGCAGCAGTTGCGCAACGGCGACGACGGTGTGGAGCGCTTCACCGCGCTGTGGCGCCGGCTGGCCGCGCACTACGCCAATCGCGATCCCGAGCGGGTGTTCTTTGAGATTCTGAACGAGCCGGAGGTCAGTGATCCCTACCGCTGGGCCGGCATCCAGGCGCATGTGGCCGAGGCCATCCGGCAGGTTGCGCCTCGCCACACGCTCATTGCCACGGGCGCGAACTACTCCAACCTGCGCGATCTCCTCAAGCTCGATCCGCTGGCCGACGGCAACGTGATGTACACCTTCCATTTCTACGAGCCGCACGAGTTCACGCACCAGGGCGCCAACTGGGGCGTGGCGTGGTGGAACTCCACGCATGCCATTCCTTATCCCGCGCCAAATCCCGCCTCGAATCCCGATTCGTCCGCCGCGATGCAGGCGCTTTTGCAGGAGGTCCCCGACGCGGCCGACCGCTCGGAGCTCGAGAATTATTTTCTCGACGGCTGGGACGCGCGGCACATCCGGCTGCTCATCGACGAGGCCGCAGACTGGGCGCGCACGCATCACGTGCCGCTGCTCTGCAACGAATTCGGCGTCTATCGCGCCTACGCCGATCCCGTGTCGCGCGCCAACTGGATCCGCGACACGCGCACCGCGCTCGAGGCCGACGGCATCGGTTGGGCCATGTGGGACTACCGCGGCGGATTCGGCGTGGTCACCAAGCAGGACGGCCAGCCCGCGCAGGTGGATGAGACGGTGGTGAAGGCGCTGGGACTGATAAAAGCAGGGAATAGGGACTAGGGACTAGGGAACAGGGAATAGAAAAACAGGGAGCGAGGGAGCAATAAAGCTATATCCTCGGTTTAATTTGTCAATGATGTGCCCGGCCTGTACCTTTCAGTTACCCCCCCCCTACCCATTTTTGTGGTTAAGTGGTTTATTTGCAACGACTTGTACCCTCGATCTCCGGCTCTATGCCAATGAAAACAAAGGGTCTACATCGTAAGATCGCCCATCCAAAGGGCTTAGAGGCCGTTTTCGGCCCGATAGAGACCTAACGTTTTTGGTCATGTTTTGGTTCGCCTGGCTCCGCGAAGAGCTGCCGGCAGGCAGATGCGCAGGCGGCCCCCTGATCCCTGATCCCTGTCCCCTGTTTCTTACATTGTGCGCCGGGAGCGGGAAATTATCTGCAAAAGGGCGGGGGAAAATTTTTGGGAGGCGGGGATGGCGGGTTGAGTCGGGTGCGGGATCGGCGTTTGAACTAAGCCGCTGGCGCGGCGGACGCTACACGTGCGATACTTCCGACATCGTGGTCTGCCTCGTGTCCGGAATCGCATCTCGCCTGTTTCTTCTATCTCTTTATTATTCTATTAGTTGCGGGCAGGAAATGATTCAACTCCCATAGCGCGACCGCATCCGCCGCAAACGCCACCGGCTCACTTCAAACGACCCTATCGAAACTGCCCCGGAGAAGAACGTGGGTCATCCCTGCTCATCGTGTCGGGGCAGTCCCGATAGAGACCTAACGTTTACCGGGAGTAATCCGTGGCTGGCAGGGGTTCGTGGTTTCCCAAGTCTCAAAAGCGAGACCTGGGGCGCCCAGTCATTTGCGCCAAGTGAAATATGGGCCACCCGCCAAGAGGCCAGTCCTCGATAATTCCCCCCTCCGAGAGTGATTCCAATGGTAAAATTCTGCCACGCCACCAAGCCAGAAAGGAAATCCTGGCGGAAAGGAGGCCAGCATGACCGATAGCGTTTACAAAGTAGTTGAATTGGTTGGCACCAGCACTGAGTCCTGGGAGAAAGCGGCTACTGTAGCCTTGGAGACGGCGTCCAAGACGCTGCGCGATTTGCGCGTGGCTGAAGTCATGCAGTTCGACATACACCTTGAGGACGGGAAGCCGGTCTTTCGTACAAAGCTGAGCGTATCGTTTAAGTACCATCCCGAGCATTCGTGAGAGGGGACGACTGCACCGGCATTCAGTCGTCGCTTCTGAAACTCGCAGTGGCTTCCCACGGGCGGCAGTGAAAGCGGTAATCGGCGCTTGAGGTCCTTCGGGCGGCCTGAGATCTTCGTTGAATCGACGGGCTCCGCGCGGAATCCAGTCAAGTCCGAATTTTTCTGTAGATTGGTTTCCCTCAGGGTTTTTGGTTGCGAAGGCAAGTGCGCGGAGGGCCTAGCCCGGAGCGCACTTGCCTTCAGGCGGCGGCCGGGGCCAGTGCTTCCTGGCGGACCGTCAGTG
>Ga0326728_10002054_pt1 | contig 68518 bp, 46 predicted proteins | sample MB3enrmetagenome_FD_207602 | JGI IMG/M metagenome (GOLD analysis project Ga0326728, IMG submission 207602) | Lab enriched peat soil microbial communities from McLean, Ithaca, NY, United States - MB31MN | ecosystem: Environmental > Terrestrial > Soil > Wetlands > Peat | place: USA: New York... | reverse complement strand
TGCCCCTGTTTGCCGCCTTGTGACGATTCAGCCATTCAATATGAATTCCATCTGCAGACTCGCGTGACTACCGCACGGGATCGAAACCGCCGGCATGAAACGGATGGCAGCGCAACAGCCGGCGCACTCCCATCCAAACGCCCCTGGCCACCCCGTACCGCTCCACCGCGTCGCGCATATACTGCGAACAGGTCGGGTAAAAGCGGCAGGCCGAGGGCAGCAGGGGGGAAATAATTCGCTGGTACACGTAAATTATTCCTACGAGAATCGTCCGTCCGAAGATCCATCGCACCGGGCGAACAGCTTCCCGACTTCCCGCCGCAGCTCCGGCATGGGCGCATCGAAGGCCTTGCGGCGCGGATTGATGACGATTGACCACGGCGATGTCAGCCCATCCAGACACGACCGGACGGCTTCCCGGAAGCGCCGCTTGATGCGGTTGCGAACCACGGCCTTGCCCAAAGCCCGTGGCACCGTGAAGCCGATGCGCGGCCCGCCCGGCTCCGCCTCCCGCACGCAGAACGCCGCGAACAGCGGGCTGGCGTGGCGGGCTCCCTGGTCATAGACTCTTCGGAAATCTTGCGATCGCAGCAGGCGGACACGTTTTGGAAAACCGGCGATGGACAACTACCTCTCGGAACTGACAGTGAGTTTCTTGCGGCCGCGCGCGCGGCGGCGTGAGAGTACCGCGCGGCCATTGGCGGTTTCCATGCGGCTGCGGAACCCATGAGTCTTGGCGCGGCGGCCGCGATTGGGTTGAAAAGTACGTTTCGGCATCTTAGCTCAAGTACTTAGTATAGAACAGGCGGGAATGCGCGGCAAATCGCCGCCGGCGGCGCGGGTGGCCCCGCGCGCCTCTATCGGCCCGAAACCGGAACCCCGCCGTCAGCCCCTCCCGCTGCCCGGCAGGTCCCGCGGCCACGCGAACTTGTCGCTTGAAGGGATGCCCCCCAGGTTGACACCCGCGCCGCCGTCCGTATCCATTTGGATAGGCCGGTGTGTCTCAACGTCCCACTGCGGGCGGCGTCTCGACCACCGACAGCAGCAGGCAAAGCACCACCAGCACCGCCAATCCAGCCGCTACGATCATACTGCCCTCCGTTGCTCTCCATATCGGCAGAGCACGTGAAGGGCCGTAGAGTGCCGGAGCGCCGCGGGCCCGGCGCCCACGCCCGGCGCCCACGCCCAAGCGCCCATCTCTACCGCTTCTCGACGGCCTCGGGCGCGGCACGATTGCCCGCCGGCTCGCCCGGCCGGCACGAGTCCAATCTGACCAAAAACGCGCCCACCGCGTTCCAACGCGTCCCCACGCGGTGTTCCACCAGGAAAGACTTCGTCCCGGCGTCGGGGCGCACCCGCCAGTCGGGCGCCGGCGCCGGAGGCCGCTTCCATGCGATCGGCTTGCGGCTTTCCTGCTTGACGGCCCACGTTTCGCCGCCGTTTGAAGACTCGTAGAGCGCGTAGCGCTGGCCGCCACCGCCTCCCGCGCCCCGGTCGAGAATCAGCGTCCCGCGGTCCCTGGTGGTGAAGTAGAACTCCTGAATCCATCCGAACCGGCTCTCGCTCTCCTCGCTCAGTATCTCGCGCTGCTTCCAGGTCTCGCCACCGTCCGTCGAAATCAGCAGAAAGGGATCCTGCGTGAGGGGAAACAACACCTGTCCGCCGATCCAGGCCGTGCCAGCCCCCAGGTGCTCGATATGGTCGAGGCCGGCGCCGCGGATCCGCTCGTGGGCTTCCCGCCAAGTCAGCCCGCCGTCGTCGCTCGAGAGCAGGACCGAGTAAAGCGTCACGGCGTCGCCGTGGATGTTGCCAACCGCCAGAATCCGATTGCCCACGGCTTCGACGGAGGCGATCTCGAGGTAAACCGGACACGGCGCATCTTCCAGGCAGGACATCCCGGCCCAGCGGATATCCTCGTCGCTGCACTGGAACGGCACCGGCATGGGCTTTCCGTCATTCCTCAGAGCCGCCGCCGGGGAAGCCGCCGCCGCTTGCGGATCCGGACCTGCGGGGCGGTCCTGCGCGTGCGGGGGAATGGCGGCGCCCGCCAGCAGGATGCCAAGGATCCTTATTGATCGAGCGTTCATAAAAGTTCCCAAATATTCTTTGGGGATGCGCGCCATATAGCTCTAAAGGGCTATGCGGAAATGGCTCTTTTGACTAGCCGAGAACAGACCTCAACCTGTAACATTGATCCATAGATCCTTCGCCTAGAAGGTAAATCCCCGTTACGACAGCGGGCGCACTCACCCCTATCACCCAACATGCGCCCGCTTCTCTCTTTTTTGCCGCACCGGGTCCGACCCCGGCCGCTCTATGGGTTGAACATTCCATCGAACAGCACGCTGGTCAAGTAGCGCTCGGCTGCATCCGGCAGGATGGTCACGATAGTCTTGCCGGCAAACTCGGGTCGATTCCCCAACCGCACCGCCGCCGCCACCGCCGCGCCGGAAGAGATTCCGGCCAGGATCCCCTCCTCCCGCGCCAGGCGCCGCGCCATCCCGATGGACTCCTCGTCAGTCGCCAACTCCACGCGGTCCAGCAGCGAAAGGTCCAGCGTCTCGGGAATGAATCCCGCGCCGAGTCCCTGGATCTTGTGCGGTCCGGGCTTCAGCGGTCGTCCCGCCAGGTGCTGGGTGATCACCGCGCTGCCGCCTGGCTCCACGCCCACCGAGAGGATGTTCCGGCCCCTGTCCCTCTTGATGTAACGCGAGATGCCCGTGATGGTGCCGCCGGTGCCGATTCCGGCCACCAGGACATCCACCGTGCCGCCCGTGTCGTCCCAAATCTCCGGCCCGGTGGTGCGTCTGTGGATCTCCGGGTTCGCCGGATTCTTGAACTGCTGCAACAGCACGAAGCGCCCGGGATCGGAAGCCAGAGTTTCCTCGGCCTTGGAAATCGCCCCCGCCATCCCCAGCGAACCCCCGGTCAGAATCAGGTTGGCGCCCAGGGCCTGCAGCACTTTGCGGCGTTCGAGCGACATGGTCTCGGGCATGGTCAGCGTAATGCGGTACCCGCGAGCGGCCGCCACGAACGCCAGGGCGATGCCCGTGTTGCCGCTGGTCGGCTCGATGAGTTCCCGGCCGGGGGTGAGCGCTCCGCGTTTCTCCGCGTCCCGGATCATCGCGGCCCCCGTGCGGCACTTCACCGAGTACGCCGGGTTGCGTCCCTCCACCTTGGCCAGGATGGTGGCTCCCGAAGCGCCGGTCACCCGGTTCAACCGCACCAGCGGTGTGCCGCCGATACTCAGAGAATTGTCGCCGTAGACTCTCAACTCATATCTCCCAGTTCGGCACAAAGCGGTTCTGCTTGTCGGTCCAATCGCGCACCAGGTCCGCGAAGGTGGTCTTGTCGACCACGTCCGAGACGGCCCGGTCCACCTGTCGCCACATCTCGCTGAAGGGGGTCTCGACGCTTCTTCTGGACCGGCCCCTGCCGGGAGCAGGCCCTTCCACGGCGCGCAGTACTTCGCCGATGGTGAGGGAATCGGCGGCGCGCGCCAGCAGATACCCGCCCTCGGCGCCGCGCCGCGATTCCACGAATCCGGCCTGCTTCAGCCCGGCTAGAATCAATTCGAGGAATTTCTGCGGAATCCCCTGGCGCCGGGCGATGTCGGCAATTCTGACCGGCTCGCCGAAGCGCTGGCACGCCAAGTCGAAGATCGCTTGGAGGGCGTATTCACCCTTGACGGAGGTACTCATCGGGGTAATGCCGCGCAATCACCTCTAACCCACTAGAGATTGTACTCCGAAAAATGGGGTCAGACGCCATTTTCCAAAAAGGGGTCAGACGCCATTTTCCGGGTTGCTAGAACGTGAAGCGGATCGACATGTCGACGCGCCGGTTATTGGCGGCCATGCCGCCGCCGAAGCCGCCGAAACCGCCGCCCCCGCCGCCGCCGCCAAACCCCGAATTGATGCTGGTGGGCTGCAGGAAGGTAGGCGACGTCATATTGCCGTTGTACCCGCCGGGGTTGAAGTGGTTCAGAACGTTGCTGACGTTGACGCTTACAGTCGCGTTGAAGCGCCGGTCGGTGGTTTCGCCACCGCCGAAGAAGCCGCCCCCGCCTCCACCGCCTCCGCGGCCGCCGCCACCGCCGCCCATGCGCATTCCGCCTCCACCGCCAGGACCCCCGAATCCGCCACGTCCCCCGCCTCCGCCCGGAGGAGGACCACCCATACCGCCGCCCGGAGGGCCACCCATGCCGCCGCGGCCACCCGGGCCGCCCATATCGCTGGCAGCCGCGTTAGCGCCGCGTTTGGGACCGAATCCGAACACCCGGTACAGGCGCAGGTTTACGGAAATCAGGCCCGGCATGGTCAGGTAATTCCGCGGAATCAGGTTGCCGAGACTGGCGGCATTCGTCACCGCCTGGAAGTTCCCGTATGGTGTGCAGCGCACATTGGAACTCGCGCAGGAGACGCTGGCGGCGGCAAAATCCGCCCGCACGCTGCCGTTGTCGCCGAAAATATCGGTGCCGCTGGTGACATCGTACGGCGACCCGGAGCGCAGGGTGACGAACGGCGCCAGGCGAATGCCCTTGGGCCCGATCACCGAACCCATCAACTGAAAGTTGTGCCGGCGGTCCAGGCTGGAGCGACCGTAATCCAACGCGAAATCGTAGGGATCGGTGGGCGAGCCCGGCAAATCCCGGGCGTAGTTGAGGGAGTAGTTTCCGAACAGCGAAATCCGCGGGTTGAACCGCGAATTGAAATTCACCATCATGATGTTCTGCCGCAGGAACCCTCCCGACTCCAGTTCCATAATCCGGCCGGCGTTATAGCCGTATGGGAAGACGCCGTTGGTGGCGCCCAACGGTTCGAGCGGATTGAAAGTGCCCGGCAGCGGGGTGTTTATGTCCACGCTCTGCGAGAGATGCACGGCGCGGTTGTTGGTGTAGGTCACCGCCACGGTGGTGGTGTGCGGCAGTTGCCGCTCGATGCCGATGGCGCTCTGCAGGCTGTAATCCGACTTCAGCTTGGGATCCACGATGTTGATCAGGTTCGTCCCCGGGCTCAGCGTGGAAAGCAATGGAATACTCGGGTAGAACGTGGGGTTGTACACCGTGTAGGACAACTGGTTCACGCCGTTATTCAGAATGGCGCTTTCGAACGGCCCGGTGCCGATGCGATCGTAGAAAATGCCGAAGCCGCCGCGGAAGACGGTCTTCGTCCGCCCGTTCTTGGATTTGCCGGGCGCCCACGCGAAACCGAATCGCGGCGCCACATCGCTCCGGTCGCCGATGAGGTTCTGCACTTCGTAGCGCAGGCCGAAGCTCAGCGTCAGGCTGGGACGCAGCCGCCAGTCGTCCTGCACGAACGGACCGGCGTCCCAGCGGATTCCGCTGATATAGGACATCCCGCTCTGAATGGTGAACCGCGAAGGTCCGCCGCCCAACTGCTGGATCTGCGCGCCCGTGAAGCCCGCCTGCTGCAATAGGTAGTAAAGCTGGTACTGCTGAAGTGACGTGAGCGTCTGGGTCAGCGGATTGCCGGTGGCATCCGTCTCGATCTGATAATTGGAAGTCAACACCGGCGCCAAGCCGCCCTGGAACGTGAACCCGCCGCCGAAACCCGATTGGTTCTGGTCCTGGTCGCTGTCGCGGCGAATGCGCGCTCCGAAGCGAATGGTGTGCGCGCCGTGCGCCACCGAGCTGTAGTTCTGCAGTTCGAAATGGCGGCTCACGGAATAGTCGTTGCCACGGTCGTTGCCGCCCGCCGTGAAAGCGCCGGCCACGTTGATAGAAGGAATCAGGTTGCCCAGCGAATCGGAGTAGTTCCGGGTCCACTGGAAACGCGTCTCGTTGACCACCTTCGGGCTCAGAATGGCCGTTTCCGTGAGCATCAGGTTCTGGCCGTTGCCGATGGTGTTGTACGGAATCTGCGAGAGCGGCGGCGGCAACGCGGTCCCGCCCAGTCCCGAATTGTCGCGGGAGCTGGTGCGCTCTTCAAAGCGCGCGATCAAGGTGTGGTTGGTGCTCAACTGGTAATCCACCCGCGGCCCGATCGACATGTTGGCGCTGGGCGTCACCAGCGACGAGTTGTTGTACAAAACATTCAGCGGATTCCGGGGATCCACGTAAGTGGCGTGAGTGATGGAGTTGTCCGAAATATCTCGGCGGTTGAAATCCACGAAAAAGGAAGACCGGTGGTTGATCGGGCCGCCCAGGTTGCCGCTGAACATCCGGTTCGAGTAATCCGGCTTGTTGGTGGCCAGAGGATTGCGCGAGTTGAAGACTCCGTTGCCGTAGTTCAGGCTCAATCCGCCGCGCAGTTTGTCGCTGCCCGGCTTGGTCAGGATCTCGATGCGCCCGAAACCCAGCCGGTCGTATTCGGCGGAAAACGGATTCGAGTTGATGCGGATTTCGCGGATCGATTCCTTGGGCGGCAGCGTGCCCCCGCTGAAACCGTCGATGTACATCTGGCCGCCGTTGGGTCCCGCGCCCGGTCCGGCCAGGGCTTGCAGCGCGTCCGCCAAGTCGTCGGGATCGTCCGGCAGGGCCTGCAGGTCCTCGCCCTTGATCACCAACTGGGTGGCGTTATTGTCGGGCTCCACGCTGAGCGTCGGACCGGCTTCGCCCTGCACCATGACTTCCTGCTTTTCGGTCTTTACGGCCAGCCGGATGGGAACCTGCGCCGTGCCGCCCGCCACCACCGTCACCAGCTTGCTGAACGGCTGAAAACCCGGAAACGACAGGCTCAGGGTGTAATCGCCGGGCGCCAGACCCGGGAAGGTATAGGTGCCGTCGGCCTGCGTCCGCGCTGTCTGGGCCGCTCCATTTCCAGCCAGGGAAACCGTCGCGGCCGGGATCACGCCTCCGGAATCGTCCGTCAGCGTGCCCTTGACCGTGCCGGTCTTCTGTTGGGCCAGCGCGGCTGTCGAAATCAGCGCGATGGCGAGAACCCCCAAAAATGTCCTTCGCAAGTTACACATACTCCCTCTGATATTCTCCTTACTGCCACTTCCCGGCGATTCCACGGCCGATTCCCATGCCCCAGTCTCCAGCCGCGTGGCCTGGTGGCTCCCCAGCGCGCCTCCGGCCCTCACCCAACTAGTCCCCCTCGCCGCCGCCGCCACCGCCACCGCCGAGGTTCCACCCGCTCATGATGTCGCGCGCCGCATTGGGAGAGGTCAGCAGCGCGTCCACCCCGGCCACCACCATTACGGCTGTCACCCGGTCCGGGAAACTCCCCGCGGTGGTCAGCACCACGATAGGATCCCCTGCCTTCAGACTGGACAGCGGAACCGCCGGCGCCCGATCAAAAACTTGTCCGATATCGCCGCCCCGTCCACCGCCAGCCCCGCCGCGCCCTTGGCCGCGGCCGCCTCCGTCTCCCTGGCTCGCTCCCGGATTCAAACGCCGCGCCAGAAAGGCGTCCACCTCGGGCGACAGTTTCTTGATCTGAGAGTCCGGGTCCAGCCGGATCGTCAGCGGTTTGGCCTTCTTGGCGTCCAGATCCTTCACCTTGATCTCGTTGTTCTGCGCGTCGATCGATTCGATCTTCGCCGAAATCCGCCGGAACGTCCCGAAGAACACCCGCTCGGCCGCAATCCGGTCGCCCTCGGCGTTCTTGTTGCCCAGAACGCGCACCTGGTCGCCAACCTTGACGTCGGCAAGCAAGCCCGGCCTGGCATCCGTGGATTTAAAGGAATCCGCCGAGTACCGCTGGATGTCGGTCTTGTCGGAGAGCTGGACGGTCGATTGCTTCGCGCCCACTTTCACGGCGAGCGTCTTGGCCGTGGCATCCACCGCCACCACCATGCCGCTGGTGCCGCGCTTCACCCAGTCTTCGTCCTCCTGCTTGTGTATCTGGGCGATGTCCGCCTTGGTCAGAATATAGACTTTGGCGCCCTCCAGGGTCTTCTTGTCGGCGGAGAGCTTCCCGAGAGCGATCAGCTTGTCGCCGGCGGCGATGGAGGCGAGCTCGATGGCGACGAACTGCTTGGGGTCCGTGACCCCGGCCGGCATGCGCAGCAGCAGGGCGCGGCCGGTGATCGCGATAGTCACCGGATCGCCCTTCTCGGTTGTCACGGCGATCTGTCTGGCTTGGACGGCAACGCTCGTAATCGTGCCCTTCACCTGGTCGGCGGCGGGCGCCGCTGGCTGGGCGAGCGCCGGGAGCCCGGCTAGCATGGCAACTAGCAGGGTTCCGGAAAGGTTCATGGATTTCATCGGGAGATGCGGGTGCCTCGAATTCAGAGGGCGTTTGGGCCAAGCCCGAGGTTACATCGGAGGTGGACTTGAACGGGCGATCTAACTGCCAGCAAATCCGCGACTTACGGTGGACTGAGCGGGGCTGCCAAGGGCGCCGGACGGGCACACGAAACCGGCTGGGCCTGGCTCTCGCACGGGGGGAAAAGGCAAGGAGGGAAAACCACGGGATGCCGCGTAGCTTTCCAACCGCTACGCGGCGTCCCAGAGAATGATGAGAACCTTCAGAAGCCAGCTTACTTCTTCACGGTGTCCTTCGCGGTGTCCTTCGCCTTCACCGTCTTCGTCTTGGCGGGCTTCTTGGTGTCCTTCGCGCTGTCTGCGGCGATGGCAACGCTGCCAACGAGGAACGAAAGGCCGAGCATCAGGGTCATCAGTTTCTTCATTTACGATTCTCCTTAAGGTAGTCGGGACGATTTGTCGTCTTGCAGGTATGATAACCAGCCGCACATGAAGCGTCCCTTAACCCCCAATTAAAATCGGTTCATCTATCTCGTTCACAACCGTTTTCGGGTTTTTTCTGTTCTGTAAACCGCTTTGTTTCAATATATTACGGGAGTTGCGCGGTTTCTTGCCGGGGTGTTTCCCGATGCCCGCCTGCTACAGTGAAATCGGAGTGACGAAGCCGGATATCGCAAAACGGATGGCTCGCCGGGCCGGTGTGACCCAGGCCGAAGCCGCGGACCGCCTGGACCGCGTGGTACATGAGATTCTGCTCCGCCTCAGACGCGGCCAGGAGGCCAACCTCCCCGGCTTGGGAAAACTCAAACACGCTCCCGGCGGCATCGTCTGGCTGGAACGCGAGGAGAAGCGGCGTGCCTGAACATTCACCGCTCGAACAGTTCACCTCCGTGGTGATCGACGGGCTGGCCGCCGGAAAGGCCGTCGAGATCGACGGGCTGGGAGTGTTCTACCCCGACGCGGAATCCTGGTTCCGCTTCGAACCCTGTACCCGGCCACAGGTCTTTATCGCCTATGCCAAAGAGGACGCGCCCCTCGCCAGCCGCCTGTATGGCGAGATCGAATCCCTCGGGTTCCGCCCCTGGATGGATGCCCGTAAACTGCTCCCCGGCCAGAACTGGCCGCGCGCCATCGAATCCGCCATCGAGGTCTCCGATTTCTTCGTGGCCTGCTTCTCCCGCACCTCGGCCCGCAAACGCGGAGGCTTCCAGGCCGAGATCCGCTATGCTCTGGACTGCGCCCGCCGCGCGCCCCTCGACGAGATTTTCATCGTGCCCGTCCGCCTGGACGCCTGCCCCGTCCCGCGGGCCATTCAGCGCGAAATACAGTACCTCGACCTGTTTCCCGACTGGGAGAAAGGCATCGCGCGGCTGGCCGGCACCTTGCGGAACGAATGGCTTCGCCGCGGGGCGGCGTAGGGTGTCCACCGGAAACGCCCGCCCTACCGGCCAGGCGGGCGTAACTCGCCCGCGCGGACGATGAACCGTCCCCCCCAAGCTCGGGAGACTCCACCTGGTCAGGTTGCGGCTTTCCGCTGTGCGGGACGGACTCTCTCGTCTCTCAACCCGGCGGTCCGTCAGAGCAGGATGCGGAACGTGTACATCTTGCTGCTCCCAGTGGAGGAATCCGGCGGCGACGCCGCCAGGATGCCATACTCGCCGGGCGCCAAGGGAGTCTGCAGGACCATGCGGAACAGGTTCTCACCGACTTTTTCCACGCCGAACGGAATAGCCCCCTTCGCCACGCCGCTCTTCCTGTTCACCGGCCCGACGTTGAAGTCCCGCAGGCCTTCCCTGGGCTTCATCGGAAGCAGGATGTAGGAGTTCACCGTAACGCCGCTCGGCGGAGACAGGACGATCTCCATGGGGTTGGTGAGAAAGTTGCGGCTGCTCGGACCGGGAAGCGCGCCGTTGAGATCCTTCTTGACAATGCCGGCGCTGGCAATGTTCTTCATCGCGCCGGTAGTCTTCCACTCCACTTCCTCGGTCAGCAGCTCGAAGTACTCGTTGCCCTTCTTGTAATAGAGCCCGGGCCCGGAGATAGAGCTGCGTTGGCTGGGGGCGGCAGCCGGCCTGGCGGAACCGGCGGAAGCGCCCGCCGCCGCTTCGCCTTTCCCTTTGGCCAGCATCGCGGCGATGATCTTCTCCGAAACGCTGGCCTCCTTGAGCGCCGCCAGATCGTTGGCGCCCAGAGCGTACATTCCGGGTTGTTGCTGGATCACACTGATAATCAAGTCCTCCGTCATGCCGGACTTCACCAGCCGGATGACGCCGTCATTATTCATCGGCTCTTGCGCCCACAGCGTGCAGCAAGTCATGGAAACGAGGATGAGCCACTTGAATAGGTTTGGTAGCATGGGTTTTCCTTTGTGCGATTCTAGTCGATACCTTAGAATTTCCATCTTGGATTCCCGAGTCCAATTCAGTATATACCCAGCCACCGTCCCCCGATCCCCGGATCGCCGCTTCCGCCCATTGCCGGCTGGCGCCGCGTGCGCCAGACGCCGCGGCTGCCCCCCTGAGGCCTACGCGGGCCGGGTTATGTGTTATTTTCGGGGAGATGCACAGAATCCGGCGAGTACTCATCAGCGTTACCGACAAGCGAGGCGTTGCGGAACTGGCGCGCGGATTGCACGCGCTGTACTTCGAGATCGTATCGACCGGCGGCACGGCGCGGCTGCTGCGCGAGGAGGGAGTTCCGGTGCGGGACGTCTCGGACTTGACCGGCTTCCCCGAAATGCTGGATGGCCGCGTGAAAACTCTGCACCCCAGGATCGCCGGCGGGCTGCTGGCCGTTCGGGGCAATGCCGGACACATGCGGTCTCTCGAGGAACACGGCATCGGCTGCATCGACATGTTGGTGGTGAACCTGTACCCCTTCGAAGATGTGGCCGCCCGCCCGGACGCCACCTTCGACGATCTCATCGAGAACATCGATATCGGCGGCCCCACCATGATCCGCGCGGCGGCCAAGAACTTCCAGGATGTGGCCGTCCTGGTGTCGCCGGACGATTACGCGGACGTGCTTGCCGAAATGGACCGCAACGGCGGCGAGTTGTCGCGCGATACGAAATGGAAGCTGGCCCGCAAGGCCTTCCGCACAACCGCCGGTTACGACGCGGCTATCAGCGCGCGGTTGGAGGGCATCGGCGCGCCCGCCGAAGCCCTGCCCGAGGTTCTGCGCGTGAACGCGCCCAAGGTCATGGACCTGCGCTACGGCGAGAATCCCCACCAGGCGGCCGCGTTGTACGGGGAACCCGGGGCCGGCGTCGCCGGCGCCCGGCAGCTTCAGGGCAAGGAGCTTTCCTACAACAACCTGGTGGACCTGGATGCGGCCTGGCAACTGGTCAACGAATTCGCCTCCCCGGCCGCCGCCATTATCAAACACACCAACCCGTGCGGCGCCTCCGAGCAGCCGTCGCTGCCCCAGGCGTACCGCAAGGCGCAGGAGTGCGACCCGGTGTCCGCCTACGGCGGCGTGATCGGATTCAACCGGGCGGTGGACGCCGAGACCGCCGCCGAAATCGTCAAGACCTTCATCGAGGCCATCGCCGCGCCGGACTACTCGCCCGAGGCGCTGGCGCTGCTGGCGGCGAGGAAGAACCTGCGGCTGATGCGGGTGGCGCCCGGCGGCGGCAAGCTGGTGGTGAAGTCCATTTCGGGCGGGTACCTGGCGCAGACCGCCGACCAGGGCCGGCTGGATCGCGCCCACGCGGTGGTGAAAACCCGGCGCGCGCCCACCGAAGAGGAGTGGACGGCGCTCGAGTTCGCCTGGAAAGTCGCCAAACACGTCAAGTCGAACGCCATCGTGTTCGCGCGTCCGGGGCAAACCGTGGGCGTGGGCGCGGGGCAGATGAGCCGCGTGGATTCGGTGAAGATCGGCGCCATGAAGGCGGTGCTCCCGCTGGAGGGAACGGTGGTGGCGTCGGACGCGTTTTTCCCCTTCGCGGACGGGCTGGAAGAGGCCTGCAAGCACGGTGCGACGGCCTTCATCCAGCCGGGAGGCTCGGTGCGCGACGCCGAAGTGATCGCCGCCGCCGACCGGCTGGGGGTGGCCATGGTGTTCACCGGGATGCGCCATTTCCGGCACTAGATGCGTGGCCGCCGGATTCGGTGCGGCCGCGCGTACCCCCCGCCGGCGGGGCGCTTCCCGTGGCCGGCCCGGTTCGCAGCCACTGGGGGATGGCCCATGACTGAAGACGAGCGGTTCATGCGCGAAGCGCTGGAAGCGGCGCGGCGGGGCGAGTGCGAAGGCGAGGTGCCGGTGGGCGCGGTGGTGACCATCGGCGGGGAAATCGCCGGGCGCGGCTGGAACGCTCCGATTGCGCGCCACGATCCAACCGCCCACGCCGAGATCCTGGCGTTGCGCCAGGCGGCGGAGGAGGTCGGCAACTACCGTCTGGAAGGCGCCACGCTGTATTGCACTCTGGAACCCTGCGTCATGTGCGCCGGAGCGCTGGTGGCGGCGCGGGCCGCCCGCCTGGTTTTCGGCGCCCGCGACCTGCGCTTCGGAGGCGTGCGCAGCAAGTTCCGGGTTGCCGATTCGGACACGCTCAATCACCGCGTGGAAGTGGTGGAAGGCATTCTGGGAGCGGAGTGCGTGGAGTTGCTGCGGGGGTTCTTCGAGAAGCGCCGGTGAGGCGCGCCGCCAGCCCGCGCCCGGTCACGCCCGTTCCGCGACCTGCCAGTGCGCCAGCGCTTCGTCGGTGACCGGAAAGCAGGCTTCTCCCCACCCCTCGGCGGTCTGAACGCGGACCTTGACGGCGCGGGCCGCGGGAAGAACCGGGGTATAGGAGATCTCGTACGGCGCCAGCAGATCGAGGTAGCAAGCTCGGATCAGATCGTCAATCTCGTCGGGAGCGCCGGCCATCCGGAAGACCCCGCCCACCAGGCGGCAGAATTCCTCCAGCACCGGATTGGGCACGGTGGAGACCACCTGCACCCGCGCCCGAGTTCCGCTGACGACCGCCGGGGTCAGTTCCGCCGGCGGCGCCGCGACGGAGCCGGAGCGGTTGAAGACGATCACCTGGCGCTGGCCGAATGAGCCCCCGTACTCGGAGAGGATGGCTTGCATCAGGGCACTCCAGAATCCCGCGCACCGTGTGTCGCCGGGGACCCCGGTGAACGTCTCTTCGATGGCGTCCGGGTTGGATGTCAGGCGGGGAAGGTCTTCGGCGGGATGATCGGCGCCCCCGGACTCGCTGGGCGGTATGTAGGATTCCAGGCCCCAGAAATCCGACCTTCGTTTCCAGGTCCGGCAGCTCAGCGCGCCGCGGACCCACGGCTCCCCGGCGGGCGCGCTGCCGCGCGGAAACACGAACACCACGGACATGCGCTTTGGGGCACGCCACCCGTTGGTGCGGTAGGAGATCACCGGCTGGCCTTCCTCGGTGACCAGGAACTGCGTGCCCAGCGCGGCGGGATACTCGCCGCCGTCGTCGGCGGCTATTGCCAGCCGCAGCCGGCGGAGGTTCCGCCGCGGGTTGTCCTGGAGCATGCCGGCCATGTGCCACGGGCTGGCGTCGCGCGTTTTGGCCAGAAAAGCCTTGATTCGCCCCAAGCCGGCCAGGGCGCGCGTCCGCACCGGCGGGTGGGTGTCGCGCAACAGGCGGGCCAAGGTGTCCAGGAACCGCGGGTCGGCGGTTTCCCCCATCGCCCAGGCGGCGGTGACGCGGAAGCGCTGCGAATCGTGCGCGGCCATGCGGAAGAAGTCGGGGATCACGGCGCTGTCGCCGATGCGGTGGAGGGCCACCAGGGCGTTTCCCGCCACCCGGTTGTCGCCGTCGTGCACGGAGGTCTGCAGCAACTCGCGCGCCTCCGGAGAATCCACGCCCCACAGCGATTCGATGGCGTTGGCGCGCACCCGCGGGTCGGTCTCGACCAGCCGGCCCTGCACCCATTTCGCGTTGCGGGTGCCGCAGCCGATCATCTTGACGGCTTTCGAACGGAGATGCGGATCGGGGTGACGCAACAGGCGCATCAGCGACGGCAGGATGCGGCTCCCGTCGGAGATCTCGCTCAGCACGTCCAGCAGCCGGCCGGCGTCCTTGGGCCGCACACCCGGGTCGTTGGAAATGACGCTGTCGGCCAGCCCCTTGGCGATGGTGGATTCCGCCGTGGCGTCCACGCGTTGTGCGACGCGCGCCACCACCAGCACCTGCTCGCGTGCCAGCGCCGGATGGCACAGGACCGGCAGCAGCAGGCCGTGCGCCACCAGCACGCCAATCAGGCACTGCACCGCGCGCGAGTCGTCCGCGTTCCTCAGAACCTGCACGGCGGCGGCGCGGAAGACTTCCGGAGCCGTTTGCAGCAGCTCGTCGATCAGGCGGCGGCTGGTGACGCCGTCGCGATCGAAGTTGCGCATCAGCGCGGTCAGACTGGCGGCGGTCTCTGCGGTAGACGAAGCAGGCACGAATAGTAGATCGGCGGGTGGGGCGGCGGGCTTTAGGGGCAGCCTCCAACCCGCGGAGCTATCTCACTTCTTGGCTGGCGCGGCGGGCGGAGCCGCCGTCTTCTTGGCGGGCGCCGCCGGGGCCGGGGGCGCGGGTTCCGGGCCCACGCGCTTGATGGTCACGCCGATCAGCTTGGGCGGGTTCTTTGCCAGGAAGCCCACCCGGTCGATCACCGGAACCCGCGAAATCTCCTTCACCACGCTCTGGCCGTCCACCACCTGGCCGAAGATGGCGTATCCGCCGTTCCAGGGTGGGGCGGCCACCGCCGTGATGAAGAACTGGCAGGCGCCGGAATCGATGCTCCCGGTGTTGGCCATGGCCAGCCGCCCCGGCTGATCGAACTTGAGGTCGGGACGGATCTCGCCCTTGATCGTGAACCCGCAATCGTGTTCTCCGTTGGCGACGGCGCTGCCGGTCTGGATCATCTGGTCCATCATGATGCGGTGGAAGCCGATGTTGCTGTATAGCGGCCGCCGCACCATCATGCCGGTCTTGGGGTCCTTCCAGGCCTTGGTGCCGGTGGCCAGGGCCACGAAATTCTTCACCGTGATGGGCGTTTCCTTCTCGAACAGCTTGGCGGTGATGGCGCCCATCTGGGTATTGAGGATGGCATACAAGCCATCGGGAAGCTGGGGCGCGGCGGCTGACGCGGCGGGGGCGGTGGACGGGGTCTGGGCAAACGCGCAGACGGCCGCGAAAATCAGGGTAGATAACCGTTTCATGGGGATTCTCCGCTAAGAAGCCATTCTATACGGAAGCGCGGCCCTCCAGGGAAACCCCGCCTGCGGCGGGGAGCGCACGCTGCATCCTCCGGCTGCCCGCAGAGGGCGGGCTCACGGTTTCGGGGTGGGAGTCCGATAAGGGACTTGAGGCGTATTCCGACCGGCGCGTGACAACCATGAGACTGCGTGCCCTATTTCTGACGCTGGGCGGAGGCATGGCCGCCGTGCTGGCTTCGGCGCAGACGGACGCTGGGTCCAAGCCGGCCGACGACCCGGTTCTGTTCGGCGATCTCCCCAGGGTGGAGGCCGTGGCGCTGCATGCGCAGACGCTGGCGGAAGCTCCCGCCAACGTCACCGTGATCACCGCCGCCCAGATCCGCAAGTATGGGTATCGGACCCTGGCAGAGGTGCTGGCTTCGGTACGCGGGTTCTACGTGACTTACGATCATGAGTACCACTATGTTGGCGTGAGTGGTATCTCGCTGCCGGGCGACTTCAACACCCGTTTCCTGGTGATGCTGAACGGCCATCCGTTGACCGACAACATTTACGATTCCAACGGGTTCTTCGCCCAGGACTTCGGGCTGGACATGGACTTGGTGGAGCGCATCGAGATCGTTCGCGGCCCCACTTCCGCGCTGTATGGCTCCAACGGCATGCTGGCCAATATCAACGTGGTGACGCGCTCGCCGGTGGACGGCCAACCGCTGCGCCTTTCGACGGAGGTGGATTCGGCGGGCGAGCGCAAACTGGCGGCATCGTCCTCCCTGTACTTGGGCAAAGGCGCCAACCTGCTGCTGGGGGGCTCGCTGTTTCAGGATGCCGGCATCGCGCTGCCGCTCTCCGGCATGGCTCTGCCGCCGGGCGCGCCGTCTTCCGGAGTGGTGTCGAACGCGGATGGCGAACGCGGCTACCACACCTTCGCCAATCTCATCTGGCGCCACTGGAGCTTCACGGCGTACTTCAACAACCGCGACAAGCAGCCGCCCATCGGCGTGGGCACCAGCCTGTCGGGAGATCCGGCGCAACACGCCGTCGACAGCCGCGACCTGACGGGAGCCACCTACACGCGCCAGGCCGGGGGCGGCGAGATCCGCTGGCAGGCGTTCTACGACCGCTACCGCTACCGCGACCTGTACGACTACCCGCTGGACGCCGCCGACGCCGGCGGCGCCCTGGAAAGCATGCGCGACTACAACCTGGGAGACCAACTCAATACCCAGTTCACCTATGCGGTTCCGCTCGGGCGCGTGGGCACGCTCACCGCCGGCGCCGAGGGTTTCCTGGACCTGCGCAGCCTGCAGTACAACCTAGTGGACGGCGTGCGTCAGGACATAGCCGGCCGCAACAACCGTGGCGGAGCCCTGTTCGCGCAGCAGGAATGGAAGCTCTCGGGCCGCTGGGCCTTGCACGGAGGCCTGCGGCTGGACGAAACGCGCAACTTCGGCCACTTCCTGTCTCCCCGCCTGGCGGCGGTCTGCCAGTACTCCCCGCGCACGGTTTACAAACTGGTGTACGGGCATCCCTTTCGCAACCCCAGCGCCTTCGAGCAGTACTACAACGATGGCGGCCTTTCCTACCTCCCGGCTCCGCCGCTCCAGCCCGAAAGCGCACACACGTTCCAGGGCTCCATGGAGCGCCGCGTGGGGCGCGACTGGACGCTCACGGCGGCCGGGTTTCACTATCTGATCGAGCACGTCATCGACGCCGTGAGCGACGCGGACGGCGTCCAGCAGTACCGCAACACCGGGAGTATTCGCACCACCGGCGGCGAACTGGAACTGTCGGGCAAACTGCCAAGCGCCATCGAGGCCACCGCCAGCGCGGTCTGGCAGAATGCGGCCGGCGGCCAGCCATCGGCCTGGCTCCCCAATTCCCCCCGCCAGCTTGCCAAATTCCGGGTGGGCGTTCCAGCCGGCCGGCGGCTGTTCGCCTCGGCGGACTGCCAGTACACTTCGGCGCGAGCGGCCATCATGGGGGGCCGTCTGGGCGGCTTCCTGCTCGCCGATGCGGCCGCCACCCTGCACCTCGGCGCGCGATTCGACCTGGTGGCGGGGGTACACAACCTCTTCGACCGGCGGTACGAAGACCCCGTCTATCTCACCGTCGACCGGATACCGGGAGACGGCCGCTCGGGGTTCCTCAAACTGGTCTTGCGGGTGTGGGAATGACGGCTGCATGGGTAACCCCCCTCTTCGCGCGGGTCCTGCTGGCGGCGGCCATGGCGGAGCCGGTTCCGGGTTCGGTGGTGGTGGTTGCCGAGAGCGGAGTGCCCGCCTACGGCGAGGCGGTGGAGGGGTTGACGGGCGGACTGGGTCCCGGCGTGGCGCGCATAGTGGATCTGCGCGCCGCCAGCGCGGCGGGCGAGCTGACGCGGTCGCTGGGAGCCCGCGAGACGCGGGTGGTGGTGGCGGTGGGAAGCCACGCCCTGGCCGAGTTGCAGGCGCGCCGCATCGGGCTGCCGCTGGTAGCCACCATGGTGCTGCGCGGCCCTCAGCCGGAGGGCGCCGGGCAGATCGATGTGGATGTGCCGCTGGGCGCGCAACTGGCGGCCGTGCGCGGGCTGCTGCCGCGGGCCTCGCGGGCGGGGATCATTCGCAACCCGGACCGCTCGCGCTTCTCCGCCGAGGCTCTCGAAAGCCAGGGGCGCAGGGAGGGCTTCACCCTGGTGGTGGCGGATTGCGACGGACCCGGCCATCTGCTCAAAGTAGTCGGTTCGCTGAAGGGCAAAGTGGACTTCCTGCTGTGCCTGCCCGATCCGGACCTCTACAACGCGGCGACCATTCAGCCGCTGGTGCTGGCGGCCATCGAGGACCGCCTGCCCATCGTCGGGTTCTCGCCGGCGTTCGTGCGCGCCGGGGCCGCCGTGGGGGTCTACCCCGATTACCGGGCGCTGGGCCGGCAGGCGGCGGAAATGGTTCTACGCATCGAGCGCGGGGAGAGCTCGGGCGGCGAGGAATATCCCTCCCGGCTGCAAGTGGCCCTCAACCAGCGCGTGATCCGGTTGCTCGGCCTGAACCTGCAGGTACCGGCGGGCGCGGAGGTGTTCCGATGAGGGGCGCTTTCCGCAGCAGCCTGTGGTGGCGGATGCTGTCCGCCAACCTGGCGCTGAACGCCGTCCTGGTGGCCGGCCTGACCGGCCTGTTTCTGTGGACCTACAGCCGCGATCTGGAGCGTCAGATCGCGGGGCGGGCGCAGGCCCTGGCGGGGTTTCTGGCGGGACAAAGCCGCTTCGCCATGCTGGTTGGCGACCGCGCCGAAATGGAACGGATCGCCCGCAACGCGGTCGCCTCGGACGAGGTATTGCTGGTGGAGCTGACGGACGGCGAAAGCGGCCAGCCGGTCTCCGCCACGCGGCCCGGCTTCCGGCGCTCGGCGGGCGCCTGGGTGGAGGCGGTCGAGCGGGTGGCCCAGCCCGAGGCGGTGGAACATATCGGATGGGAAGCCGGGAGCCGGACGCCGGCCCAACTGGGAACCGTGCGGATACGGTTTTCCACCGAGCGGCAGCGCGCCGCCCGCGCGCGCGTCGCCTGGATCACCGCCGCCATGGCGGCCGCCTGCATGCTGTTTGGCGCGGCCATGCAGACCCTCCAACTACGGGCCCTGCTCGGCCCGCTACGGGCGCTGACCGAGTTCACCGGCCGCGTGGGGGAGGGTGGACTCGAAGGGCGCGTGAAGGTGGAACGGATGGATGAGGTGGGCCGCCTGGCGATGGCCTTCAACGCCATGGTCGAGCGTCTGGGGGTCACGCTGGTTTCCAAGCGGGAAGCCGAGGCCGCCAACGCCGCCAAGGGGCGCTTCCTGGCGAATATGAGCCATGAACTGCGGACGCCGCTGAACGCCGTGATCGGGTACAGCCAGTTGCTTCAGGAAACCTGCCAGGACCGCGCCATCGACGGGCTTACGCCCGATCTGGAAAAGATCGAGCGGGCCGGCGGGATGCTGCTCCAACTGGTGAACCAGGTTCTGGAGTACTCCCGGACGGAGGCCGAGCGGGTCGAGTTGCACGCCGAAACCTTCGACGCGCGGGCGGCCATCGAGGAAGTCATCTCGAGCGTCGCTCCGCAAGCCGCCAGGAATCGCAACCGTTTGAATGCCACCGGCGAGCCGGGGCCGTTCCCGGTCTCGACCGACGCGCTGCGGTTCCGTCAAAGCCTGTTGAACCTGGTGGCCAATGCGTGCAAGTTCACCGAGGACGGCGAGGTCACGGTGGAACTGCGGCGCGAACCGCCGCCCCGCCAGGACTGGCTCACCGTGAGCGTGCGGGACACCGGGATCGGCATCGGCGCCGAGCAGCAGGGCCGGCTGTTCCAGGCGTTCGCCCAGGCCGACGCCTCCACTACCCGCAAGTACGGCGGCACCGGGTTGGGACTGGCCATCAGCCGGAAACTGTGCCGCCTGATGGGCGGCGACATCACCGTCGAAAGTCAACCCGGAAAGGGCTCGAATTTCACCATGAGGCTGCCGGCGCATCTCCCGCGCCAGTCCGGAGAGGAGGGCCATGCCGCCACAGAAGCGGTTGCTGGTGGTCGATGACGACGAGCTGAACCGCGACATGCTGGGCCGCAGGTTGATGCGCAGCGGGTACGGCGTCCGCCTGGCCGGCGGCGGGGAACAGGCGCTGGCGATCCTGGCGGGCGAGCCCATCGACCTGGTTCTGCTGGACGTGATGATGCCGGGGATGAGCGGCCTCGAGGTGTTGCGGAGGATTCGCAAGACCCGGCCGGCGTCGGAACTCCCGGTCGTCATGGTCTCCGCCGACCACCAAAACGCGGGGGTCGTGGCCGCGTTGCACGACGGCGCCAACGACTACATCACCAAACCGGTAGATTTCGCCGTGGCCCAGGCGCGCATCGAGGCCGGACTGCTGGTGGCCGCCAACGACCGCGAGCAGCGCCGCCAGATGGAACTCTACCGTCTGGCATCGGTGGCCAGCGACCAGGGCCTGTGGGATTGGGACCTCGCGGCGGGTACAATCCAGTACTCCGAGCGCTGGAAGGCCATGCTGGGTTATTCCGGGAACCAAATCTCCAGCGATCCGGAAGAATGGCTCGGCCGCATCCACCCCGACGACCGGCGGCGGGTGAAGAACGAAGTGCGCATCCACCTGGAGGGCGACTCCGACCACCTGGAGTCGGAGTACCGCATGCGCCACCGCGATGGGATCTGGCGATGGTTCGCCAACCGCGGCGGCGCGGCTCGAGACGTGGATGGCAAGCCCATCCGCCTGGTGGGATGCCACACCGACATCACCGCCCGCAGGACTTTCGATCCGCTGACCTCGCTCCTCAACCGGGCCTGGCTGGAAGAGGAATTGCGCGAGATGGAAAAGGGCAGCCAGCCCGCCGCGCTCGTGCTGTTCGAGTTCGATGGGTTCGAACGCGTCGAGGAGAGCCTGCCGGCCGGAGACGCCGGGCCTTTCCTGGCGGCCCTGGCCGGCCGGTTGCGCGAGTTGCCCGAGACCGCCACTCCGGCTGCCTCCCTGGTGCGCTCGGCCGATCACGAATTCGCGGTGCTGTTCCGGGGCGTCTCCTCGCCCGAGGAGGCCGGGAAACTGGCCGCCCGGATTCAGGCGGCGCTCAACGAACCCGTGGCCCTGGATGGCCATACCCTGTTGGCCGCGGCCCGCACCGGCATCGCCATGACAACCCGCGGCGAGCCAGCCCGCGCCCTGATCCTGGACGCCCACGCCGCCATGCGCCACGCCCGCGAGCGGGGGGACCAGAAGGTCGAGGTCTTCCACCAAGAGATGCGAGTGCGGGATATCGAGGATCTCCGGCTGGATGCCGACCTGCGCCGCAGCCTGGACGAACGCGCTTTCATCCTCCACTACCAGCCCAAGGTCTCGCTCGAAGACGGCGCCATCCGCGGTTTCGAAGCCCTGCTGCGATGGCGCCGCTCCCCCGCCGGGCTCGTCCAGCCCGACCACTTCATCCCCCGCGCGGAGCGCAGCGGGCTGATCGTCGCCATCGGCAAACAGGTGCTGGAGCGCGCCTGCAGCGACGCCGCGGATCTCCGCCGGCAGTTCCCCCAGGTCACCGTCAGCGTGAACGTCTCGGGACGGCAGTTCGCCGAGCCGCAACTGGTGGAGCACGTGCGCGACGCCCTCGAGGCTTCCGGTTTGCCGCCCGCCGCCTTGCGCCTGGAAATCACCGAGACCGCCGTGATGAAAGACCCGGAGAACGCTCTCGCCATGCTGCACCGCTTGCGGCAGATGGGCGTGGGACTGAAGCTCGACGATTTCGGCACCGGCTATTCCTCGCTCACCTACCTGCACCGCTTCCCCATCGACACCCTCAAGATCGATCGCTCGTTCGTGATGCGGCTGCCGGCGGCGGCCGAAAGCGTGGCCATCGTTCGAGCCATCCTGACACTGGCCCGGTCGCTGCAGATCGGCGTGGTGGCCGAAGGCGTGGAAACCGCGCGGCAAGCCGAGGTGCTGCTCTCCATGGGTTGCGAATTCGGCCAGGGGTTCTGGTATTCACGCCCCGTCGATCTGGCCACCCTGCGGGAGTTGCTGGCCGGCCGCATCCTGCCGCGCCCGGAGCGCGCCCCTTCCGCCGGGCCGGCGATCTCCGAGCAAATTGTCGCATGAGGCATCCATGAGCAAACTTCTTCTGGTGGAGGACGACGAGTTCAGCCGCGATATGCTCTCGCGCCGGCTGGGACGGCAGGGTTTCGAGGTGGTGGTGGCGGCCGATGGACGCGAAGGCCTGCAGGCCGCACGCACCCACCGCCCGGACCTCATCGTCATGGACCTCGACATGCCGGTGATGGACGGCCACAGCGCCATCCGCGCTTTGCAGAACGACCCCCGCACGTTCAAGATCCCCATCGTGGTGCTTTCCGCGCATTCCTCCTCGGAGGACGTCCACGAAGCCCTGGCCGCGGGCTGCCGCTCGTTCGAAACCAAACCCATCGTGCTCAAGAAGCTGCTGGAAAAGATCAACGAAGTCCTGAAGACGAATGCAGCCGATCCCAATGCATGATCCCGCCGGGCCTCGTGCGCACCCGCGGCCGGCGTGCCAGTTAGCTCCCCGGCGAGCGCCCGACCCGCGGCCCTCGATCGTCTCTACCGCCCGGCCACCGTGGGGGCGCCTGCGCGCTCGGGATAATATCCGTCGCGGGTCAGCGGCTTGATGCCCGGCAGCGACGGGATGTCCACCTTGATGTGACGGTACTCCTTCGGCTTGGCCTCCCGGTCGAAATCCGGAACGTAGCGCAGCACGTACTGCGTGGTGATCTCGGCCGAAATGCCGCTGATGGCCTTGATGATGTGGGAGGAGATCTCCGACGCATACCCGCCCGTTCCCACGGTCAGCGCATAGTTCCCATCGTCGGATGGAGTCGACAGGTATCCGGACACGTCCTTGTAGAGGTTGTTCAGCGGATACTCCACGTGTCCCCCCGTCTGCGACGTCAGCCGCTCGAGCACGTCCTTGTCGGGATTGGCGAACCCGAAGTTCATGGTGCTTATGGCGAAGATCGTCACCTGGTTCCTCTTGGCCAGCTCCAGCACCTCGGCTTCGGTCTTGGAACTGGCGGTGTCGTGCCCGTCGCCCACGATGATGATGACGCGGCGCGGTTCGTACGGCTCGCCCAGCACCAGCGCGCGGTCGGTGCACGCCCGGTAAATGGCGTCGAAGAGCGCGCTGCCCCCGCCCGGCTTCATCTTGGCCACCTGCTCGGCGATCTTGTCGGAGTCCGGCGTGGTGTTCACCACCAGCTCCGCCTTGTTGCTGAACTGGATCAGGTAGCCGGTGTACCGGGGATCGCCCGGCAGCAGGTTCCAGACCAGTTCGCGGACGGCCTCGCGGAACTTGTCCCATTGGATCCGCACGTTGCTGCTCTGGTCCACCAGGAATCCCACTACGATGGGCTGTTTCTCGGTGTGGCTGAAAAACGTGATGCGCTGCGGACGGTCCTCGTCCAGCACCCGGAAGTCGCTGGCCACCAGGTTCGAAATGAAGCGCCCCTTTTCGTCCCTCACCGTGACGGGAAGGATGACTTCCTCCGCCTGCGAAGAGAAGATTGGAATTTGGTCCGCCTTCCCAGCCGGTTCGGCGGTCTTCTGCTGTGTCTCTGCGGTGGGAGCGGCCTTCGGCGCCGCCGGTTTGGGCGGATCCCCGCTCTGCTGGGCCATCCCCAACACACCGAGCACGATGCCGCCCGAAGCGGCTATCGGAAGAAGACGCCGGAGAAGACGATACATGGCCATCGCTGCTTGGCTTTCATTTTACCGCGCGGCCGAGTCGTGAAGTGGGCCTCTACTTCACGGCCACCACGTCCACCGCGAACCCCGCGTCCATCGAGGTCAGCCCCTCGAACAGGAACATGCTCCCCGCCGGCGGACGATCCGCGTCGAAGAAGTCCTGGCGCGCCACGCGGATCTGTGCGGCGATGGAGTGCGCCAGCGGGTAGTAATGCACGAAGGCCACGTTTCGCATCGAGCTGCCCGACTGCTCCAACTCCTTCCCCAACCGTTCGAACGCCAGGCGGGCGTCCACCGGTTCGAATCCGAACGAGACCTGCGTGCCGGTGAGCACCACCCGCTGGGCCCCCACCAGCGCGATCTGCGACTGGCCCGGTTCCGCCCCCAGCCCGGGCGCCGATACCATCCGCAACGGTCCCGGATCGGCCGGGAGACGCGCCACCGCCTCGCAAGCCGCCATCGCCCGCCCCGGACTGCGCTGCGGTTGAACATAGTCGGCCGCGGCGCGGGGATACTCGCGCTCCAAGAGGGCGCGCGACGCCGCCAGGTTCCCGAGCGAACTCACCAGGCAGGTGACCCGCACCACGTCGCCCGGGGAAGCTCCCGCTGCGTGAACCGCCTGGCGCAAGCTCTCGAGCGATTGCGCCATCAGCGGCTCCACTGCGTCCAGCGCGTTGGCGGACACCGCAGCCTGCCCGGATAGAAACGCTAATCCATTTGGATTCAGAGGCTTGCTGGACATTGCAACGGCCTCCAGCAGGACCTGCGCTCCCTCCAGCGGCAGCCCGCCGCAGCGAATCAGGCTCAACGCCGGCAAGGGCTTCTTGCGCTCGGTGAAGATATCGCTCACCAGGTCGCGCACCCGCCGCACATCCCCGGGGCCGGCCACAAAAGCGCGGATCTCGAGGATGGTGTCGCTTCCGGCCCGGTGTACCAGCGCCTTGACGGCATTGCGGATCTGTTGAGACAGGAGGCCCTTGGCGGAGAGCGGAGTTACATAGAAAGCCAGCCGCCGGGTATCCCCCTCCACCGCTCCGGGAAGTTCCCTGGGGAGTTGCAGCGTCTGGGTCTGGTCTTCCTTACCGGTTTTCTGGAACGGCGCAGCCAGCGCTGCGGCGGCGGCCATCGCCACCACCGAGCAGACCGCGGCGTCCCAGGCGATTCCCGGACAGCGCCAACTGCGCCGCAAGCGCATAGAATATGGATTGTAGCAAAGAGGCTCGATGGCTCCCGACGCGCCGCTCTCTCCGAATGCCGAAAGACCCCGCCGGGTGCGTATCCGCAAGAAGAGGAGACGCCATGGAGTGCCGAGGATCCTCCAGGACATGGTCCTGCCGCTGCTCCTACTGACCGCCGTCGCCGCCATATTCGGCGTTCGCTATCTGTCCCGCCTCACCACCCGGGCGAAGCTCCCCGGCTACATCGCCAATTCGCAGGTCCTCACGCAGGAGTACTTTCAGTTCGAAGGAAGGTCTCTGCGCGACCTGGGAACGCAGCAGCAGTTCGACCATGCCGCCGTCCTGGCTGGGAGAGGCGATTTCAGGGGCGCCATCGTGCTTCTCGAGAGCATCGCCAAACAGTGCGCCGAACCGGTCGTTTTTAACGACCTGGGTGTGTTGTACGCGCAGACGAACGACCACCTCCGGGCCATCAGCGCCTTCCGCGAGGCTTTGGCCCGCGATCCCAACTATCCGCCCGTGCGTCTGAGCTTGAGCAGCCTGAAGGGTTTCACCGTGCACGATGCCGATCCGGTCACTTCCGAGGTGGAACCCAACGGCACCTATCTCACCGCCAACCTGATGTCCCTCGACATGCCCGTGACCGGCGAGATCTCCCCTTCCGGCGACGTGGATTTCTACCGGTTCAGCGCTCCGCGGGCCCCCCGCGATATTCTGAAGGTCGAGATCAAATGCCAGTCGCCGGCCCTGGCTCTCCGCCTCAACGTTTACGACGAGACCGGGCATCCCACCGGCGAGACCGCCGAGAGCCCGGATCGGGGAAGCGGCCTGAGCCTGCTCATCTCCCCGAAACCGAATTCCACCCGGTATCTGGAGGTGACCGGGATGCTCGGATCGTCCGGCCGCTATACGCTCAGGGTTACCCCCACCCGGTCCTTCGACCGGTTCGAGCCGAACGACGACATGACCTCCGCCTCCGCCATCGAGGTAGGCCAGGTGATCGACGCCAACATCATGACCTCCGAGGACACCGACTTCTACTCCTTCGTGGCGGAGACCGCGGGCAATCTCGTGGTGACGGTGCAGAGTCAATCGGATACGCTGCTCCCCGCCATGGCGATCTTCGGGCCCGACGGACAACCGATCGGATTCGGCATCGATGCCACGGATCAGGGTCAAAGGATCAGCCGGTCGATCGACGCCGCGGAGCAAACGGTCTATTACATACAGGTTTGGGGACGAGCGAAGTCCGCCGGACCCTACACGCTGTCCGTGAAGTAGAATCGGCCCCGGGGCCTCGCCGCGCCACCGGCTAATTCTCGGTGGGAGTCTTCTCGATGTGGTCGATGACGATGAAGTCCACCGGAGTCTTCTCCGACACGAGCTTCAGGCCGTAGCGCTGGACCATGGCGGAGACCGACGGTCCGGACGGTTCGGATGCGGCGCCGGCGGGACCCTGGCCGGGCGCCGGAGCGGGCCCTCCGCCGCCGCCCATGGCCGCCATCGCCCCGCTCGCCCGGGCCATGGCCATCAGTTCCTCGATGGAGAAATCGAAGGTCATCTGGTAGCTGCCTTTGATCTCGGTCTTGTCCACCACCGGATTGCCGGCGAACTGGGAGAGCATCTCCGCGAAAACCTTCATGGTGATCCTGGTGGCATCCATGTGCATCATGCCGTTCGCCATGGAGACGGTCACGTCCACGCCAGGCCCGCTCATGTGCATGCTGCCGTCTTTGCCGACTCTCATGCGCGAGCGGCCTTCGGGGCCGTCGCTGGTAATCTCCCCCGGCTTGGCGGGCTCGTCGGCGGCGGCCGGATCGGCGGCGGGCTCCGGCTCGGCCTCTTTCAGTTTCGCGCCGCCCTTGGCCACCAACAGGTTGAATTCCGCGTGTTCCTTGTTCTCGCGGTGCATGGTCATTTTGAACCGGTCGGCGAGGAGGGCCTGCAGCATCTCGGGAATCTGCTCCTTGGTGGCGCCGTCGGGCAGCTTGGCCACGATGTCGAACATGGTGGTGTTCATCCACGACGGGCCGTTGACCTGGAACGGTTTGACCTTATACGCCGCGACGATCAGGCCCATCAGCGGCGTGTACCCGAAATCCACCCGCGCCGCGTCGATGTGCATGCCCACATGGGCCGTCCCAGACACGATCTGCATGGGGTCGAGGGGCGGCGACGGCTTGATGGAGGCCACCTCGAAGGCGATCGGCGGCGCAGCCGTCTGGCTGGGGGCGGCGGGGGCCGCGACGGCCGGCGGAGTGGTCTGACCGAGGGCGGCGGACGCCGCGATCAGCGAAATCACCGCCACGCTGGCGGCGGAGCGAAACGACAAACAGGTGCGCATACTGCTACTCAATTCCTTTGGGCGGTGAATGTCTGCCCGCGTTTGGCGCCGTCGCGAGTGCGCGACCCGGCGAGTTTGTCTCCTTGGAGTGTTACCTCCCAGGAGAAGCTGACGGGGTTCTTCCCCTTCTGCGAGGTGGTGAAGGTCAGGCGGCCGCCATCCAGTTTGCCATTCTCGATCTTCTGAAACTGGGGCTTCTTCTTGCCCGGGAGGGTCACGGCGCCGGTGACGGCGCCGCCGGAGGTCTTCAGGTCGAGCGAAAACGGCGCGGGCGGTTGCGCCGCAGCCTTCTTGCCGCGGGCGAGTTGCGCGACCCAGTGGCCGTCGATGCCCGCCGCGGAGGAGGCCAGAGCGCATGCGAACAGTGCGAGCGCGAGTCTCATTAACTGTCCCCCTAAAACGTATCGGGGCAGGCGAATGGTCTGCCCTGACTGATACGAGTCGAAGTTGCAATCGGTTCCCTACTTCTTGGCCGGAGGCGGAGCGGGGGCCGGGGCCGCGGCCTTGGCGGCGGCGGCAACCGGGTGCGCCTGGTCGTAAAGCTTGATGATATCGGTGGTAATGTCGGTGGCCGAGTGGTGCCATATCACGGGGGTCTGCGGGTTGCTGACGTCCAGCACCATGACGATCCCGTTGGCGGCCGAGTACTGTTGCACAATCTCCATCATCTTGTTGCCCAGGTCGTTGGTGAGCTTGCTCTGGTCCTGGTCGATGTCGGCATTGAGATCCTCGCCGTCGCGTTGGATGGCCTTGTTTTCGGCGTCATTGTCGCGCATCAGCTTGGCGCGGGCCTCATCGCTCATGGTGGCGCCGCCTTTCCTCAACTGTTCGACCTTGGCCTGAAGATCGGCGTTGCGTTTCTGTAACGCCAGGTTGCGCGCATCGAACTTGGCGCTCAGCTCCGCGGCGGCCTTTTTGCCCTCGGCGCACTGCAGAATGGCGGCGTGGATGTTGATGATGGCCACCTTGGCCTGCGCCGGCGGAGCGGCCGGAGGCTGAGTCTGGGCCTGGGCCAGGAACGACATTCCCCAAGCCAGTATGGGAAGCACAAGACTTTTTCTCAAGTTGCTGAAACTCCTAAGGTTAAGAATACCATTCGGCTGGGCGCGGCCCACGGCCTTCTGGCGCACGCAGTTCGGTTCTACGGCTTCTTGACGGGCGGCGAAACCGGCGCCTGAGCGGGCATCGCGGCCGGTTTAGAGGTTGCCGCTGGGGCCGAGGCCGGTTTGGAAACCGCCGCGGCGGCGGCCGGGGCCGGCATATGGCTCTGGTTGTACAGGCTCACGATGTCGGCGGTGATGAACATGGTATTGGAGGCCCACAGCACCGGCGTCTGGTCGTTTCCCACATCCAGGATGGCGGCGAAGCCGTTCTGCAGAGCGTACTGCTGGACGACCGGCTGCAGTTTGGCCCAGATCACCTGGAAGAGCTTGTTCTGCTCTTCTTCACCATCGGCATTGAGATCCTCCACATCGCGTTTGAAGTTCTTGTCCTCGACGTCGATTTCCCTGGCGAGAGAGGCTTTGGCAACGTCGCTCATGGCGGCTCCGCCGCGGCTCAACTGGTCCTTCTTGGCCTGAAGATCGATCTGCCGTTTCTGCAGGGCGGTCCGGCGCGAGGCGAACTTCTCCTCCAGGTCGAGGGCGGCCTTCTTGCCGTCGGCCGTCTCCATGATGGCATCCCGCACATTCATGAGTCCGATTCTGGTAGGCATGGCAGCCGAGCCGGCGGACGCGGCGGGAATGGCAGCCGAGGCCGCGGCCGGCGGTTTGGCGGGCGGGCTGATCTGGCCTTGGGCTTGCGCCGACACGGCCGCCAGCGCCAACGCGGAAATCACTGCGACATTCATCTTCATTCGAAAACTCCTGGATACGTTAAGCACTGGCACAAGGCGCCCGCAGGCGGACGACCGAGCCCCGCGAAGCAGTCCGCGTTCCCACCCCCGGACTTCCCGTGAATCGGCGTTACGCATGATCAGAAGGTCCTGCCGATGGTGAAACGGAACATGGTGCGCTTCTCATAGAAAGGATACGCCGTTCCGTAACTCGCCAGGGCGTTCAGGAAGGTTGCGTTGTTGGGGAACATGGAGCGGTCGGCCACGATGGGCGGCTGCAAGTACTCGCGCACCACCGACGGGTTGTAGGCGAAATAGACGCGGAATGGCGCGTTCACCACCGGCAGCAGCACCTGCAACTCCAGGCCCGTGGAAACGCGGGGTTTCTCGGTCCCCGGGGCGATGTACACCCGGCCGTCGAATCCGGCCTGCGGGTAGCTCAGGTTCAGGCTATCCACGCGGGAACCGACCATCATGAGCTGGCCGGCCCGCAGGATACGGTTCACGCCGGCATCCACGAAAGGCGCCAGAGTGACGGGGCCGACGATGGGAATGCGGTATTCGAAGTTGCCCAGGCCCTGGACGTCGCCGCCCGGCGTGATGAGCTGAAACATGGGCATCTGCATGGTGACCGGAACCGCCGTAACGGCTCCGCCGCTGACCACCTTCTGCGTGCGCAAGCTGCCATCGGTGTTGTATACATTGACGCTGGCGCTCGAGGCGATGAAGGCGATGGGCGTGATGCCCCAGTTCTCAAATCCGCGGACATCCTGTTCGCCGCCCATGAAGGAGCGCGAGAAGGGCGGGACTTCCTTGCCGCCATAGCCGGTGATCACCCAGCCCGAGGCGTGAAACGCCAGGATGTGGTTGCGGTTCAGGGGAGAGGGGTGGAAGTACTTGAAGTCGACCGCGGGGCGGACGGTATTGACGTTGCCGCCCAGCGCGCTGCCCGCAAAACCCACCGAGAAGAAGATGCTCCTGCCACCCGTGGGATTCAGGGGGTGGTTGACGGTGTTGTAGGAGAGCGAAGGCGTAATCGTGCTGGAACGGATCCCGTCGAGCGCGTTGGGGCCGCTCACGCCGCTGAAATTGATGTACTGGAAGTAATTGGTGGAGGCGGTGGTCTCCGTCACGATATTGGAAATATCGTAGCCGTACGTGACGCCGGTGCGCCAGAAACTGCGGCGCAACTGGTAGCTCATCGAGACGTTGAAACCGTGGCTGTTCTGCACGTAGTTCAGCAGGTTCTGGGTCCCCAGTTGGTTATAGAGGGGAATCAGGTTCTGCCCCGCCAGGATGGACGCTTCGCGTCCCTGGTTATAGTCGAACCGGTTCAGGTAGACCAGGAATCCGGTCTGGATGGGGCGGTCGAACAGGTACGGTTCGGTGAACCCCAACGAAACGTTCCGCTGGCGGGTTCCGAGCTGCGAGCTGAGGGAGAGCGTTTCGCCCAGTCCCAGGAAGTTGTTGGTGGAATAGTTGAAGCCCACGAAACTGCCGGCGATCCCCGACACGCCGCCGTTGAGCCCGACCGAATTCTTGCCCCGCTCTTTCACCTTGAGAGTGATATCGACGGTATCGGAGCCCGGGTTGGTCTTGATATCGGCGGCGTCTTCCTTCTTCAGCATTTCAAAGTAACCGAGCTGGTTGAGCCGCAGGATGCTGTATTCCCACAGCTTGGTGTTGAAAACATCGCCTTCGTCGAGCATGATCTCGCGGCGGATGACCTTGTCGCGGGTTGTGGTGTTTCCGGAAAAGTCGATGCGGCGCACGAAGAACTGCTTGCCCTCTTCCGTGTTGATGGTCAGGTCCACCTGGTCGGGACCGCTGTCGAAGCCGAAGTCCGGTTCCGGAACGAAGTTGTAGTAGCCGAACTGGCCGTACAGGTTACGCAGATTCTCGAGGCCTTTGCGGAGCTTTTCGGTGGAGAAGGTGTCGCCGAGGCGCATTCCGAACAGCGGCAGCAACACGGTGCTGGGCTCCTTGAACGCCTTCACGCCTATGAAGTTGACGCTGTGCAGGTGGTACAGGCGGCCCTCTTCCACCGGGATGGTGATGTCCGCGTAAATGCCCGGCCGGTTCATCTTGACGAGCGGAAGGCGCCATCCCTTGCCGCCGCGGGGAAGGATGCTGACAGCCGGCTCCAGCACCTTGGCGCGGAAGTATCCGTTGTCGGAATACTTCATCCGGATCTTCTCCTCGTCGTACTCCAGTTTGTTCTGATCGTAAGTCCTGGCGAAGAGGTTCTCGAAAATGATCGAGTGGGGGATGCCGTAAGGCTTCAGTTCCTTCATCCCGGCGATAACCCATCGCGACTTTTCGTTGCGGTTGCCGGTGATGGTGATGGAGCCGACCTTCACCTTGGGGCCTTCGTTGACCACGAACGTCAGCTTGAGCGAGGAGGGCGGAACCTGTTCGAGCTGCGGTTCCACGGTGGCGTACTGGTGGCCGCGCTCGGAGATGTACTCCTTGATGACCACGGCGGCGTGCTGGATTTTGTTCGGGTCGAAGGGCGAATCCACGGTGAGGGAAACTTTGCGTTCCTTGAAGCGGTCCAGAATCTCGGACACCGTCACGCTGTGGATGCCCTCGTAGTTGATGGTGCTGACGACGCGCCGTTCCTGCACGATGAAGCGAATCAGGATGCCGCCTTTGCCGTCCTCTTCGGTTTCCAGGCGAAGATCGTCGAAACGGCCGCCGTTCCACAGCTTCATGAAGTCGCGGCGCAACGTCTCCTGGTTGTAGAAGTCGCCTACCTTGGTCAGGATGGTGGCCCTCAGACTGTCGGCCGGGACGCGGCGCGATCCGCGAAACTCGATGGCCGTGATTACCTGCCCGGTGGCTTCCGGCAGCACCGGCGGCGTCCTGGGAGCCTCCAGCGGAGCCGGCTGGGCGGGGGCCGCGGGCGGCTGCCCGCTCTGGGGCGCCGCGGGCGCGCTTTCGAAGGGGTTCCGCTGCTGCTGCGGGGCGGGCGTGCCGTCCGGCGGGGTTTGCTTGGGAGGCTGTGGCGCGGGCGCCTGCTGCTGCGTGGAAGTCCGGTCCGGCGTCTGGGCGGACAGCGGGAGACCGCCAAGGGCGCAGAACACGGCGACGGCAGCAGCCGGCCAGACGGGCCTGGGAAACCTCATTGAAGCATACCTTTCCATCCTGCGCTGTTTCGAAAACCCGATCGGGGAGACAGTATCCCTCGGTACAGCCGGTTCTAGAGACGGATAAAGCATTATTCTAGCGGATCTTGGGCGGTGCGAACAACGAGGGGCGGACACCACAGGTGTGACGGGGCGGCACAGCGCCGGGCGTCCACCCGGCCGCCAATCCCTTGAGTTCCAATCCCTTCCTCGCCACGTCCGGACTCCTCGACGGGTGGAGAAGCATTTTGGCGGCCAGGCGAGCGGACTGGCGGGCGCGCCGGGTGTGCGGCGGGGGCGCAAGATCCCGCCATGAAGCCGCCAGCGCCGGCTTCCGCCCGGCCGGTTGTCTTCACTGTAATGGACCCCCGTTTTTTGGAAACGAAAATGGCCTGGTCTTGGATGGTGGGCGGCATTGAAAACGGGCTCTGAGCGAGAATTCGTGGAAGACCCGACTTGACGGGCATCCGGAGAAAAGCGTTCGGGTCGATTAGACTCGGAAGTTGCCTGCCGACAACGAATTCACAGGAATCCTCCAATGGCCCGGATACCGGGTGTACCGGCACGAGATCGACGAAAAGGCCAAGACCCTGGATCTGTGGGTGCGGCGAAAGCGCGGTAACCGGAAGTTGGAATGCTCCGGTTGTGGCCGCAAATTCGCCGACGCCTACGACAGCGATGAGCGGGCGGTGCGGTATCTGCCGTGGAGCGAGTTCCGCACGGGACCGCGAGCGTCGGAAGCTGTGAAGGCATCGCCGCAAGGAGCCAGTGGGGTGACTGGCAGGCAAGAACCCGATTGGCCACCGATGAACACCGATGAACACGGATTGAAAAGAACCGGCTAATCTGCGATCATCGGCGTTCATCGGTGCCCAAAGTGTTTCTTTCGGGTTTCCCGGTCGCCGGTTATTCTCACGCGACGCCGGGCGGCGGGCAGCGGGCCGCGTGTGAGGGGCCGCGGGCGCAGGGCAGAGTGGTCCCCGGTTCGGGCCGCTCGGACCCGGAGGGCGCCCCGCTCACGGTTCCGTGCGGGACCCAGAGCGGTTGCCGCGGTCCCGTCGCTTCTATGTCGCGCGGACCATTCCGAACCGCGCCGGCTCACGACATTGTGAGATGATATGCGCGGAGGTGCGGATGTCGTTGTCACGCGCGGTATGGCCTGTGCTGAGCCTCCTGCTTCTGCTCGAGGGGCCCTCGGCGCTGGCCCAACAGCCCGGCGATGGCTCGGCCCCAGTCCCGGAGACCACCAAGCAGTTTATCGTCGGCGGCTGGCTGGGGTACTTGAGCGCAACCCGTAATACCTGGGAGTTGATGGATGTCAAACTGGATTACGGACTGGAGGCGCTCATCGCCGATCAATCGGCCTGGATGGACTACCGGTCCTGGCAGGAGTATCCCGGCGCGTGGCAAGATCTCGCGGATAACGTGGCAGCCGCGCATGCTGTGGGCTTGTCCGAAGGGACGATGTACGGGCTCCATTTCATGGACTGCGCGGACGCACTCCCCGGCGATGCTTGCGGGTTCTCTTACTACTACGGCATCATGACCGGCTTCGACAGGTGGAGACAACCGGACGGGACGTTAGGCGCGGACCCTTACTCGCCCGCCGTCACACGGTCGTTCTCGGGCAAGTACGTCGTCTACGCGACCAATCAGGAGTTTGGACGGCAAGATGTGAACGCCGTGATGCAACCACAGAGCCCGGACTGGCGGGACTTCGTCGTCCAGTGGGGCATGCATCACATCGACGCCGGCGCCGACTCGATCTTCCTTGACAACCCGATCGCCGATTTTGCGCCGTTTTGGAACGGAGGCTGGGGATGCAGCGACACCTGGGAAGGACGCGGTTTCATCGAGCGCCTCAAAGCTCGATTCACCGACGAGCAACTTGAAGACCTCGGTGCGACCAATGCGGAGACGTTCTGCATGAAAGACTACATCACGGCGAAATATGGCGCCACGGCGGAGTCCGGGAACCCCCTTCTGGTTCACGGTATATTCCCGTCTACCAACGACGGCGAGCCTGTCAGCCTGGCGCAGCCCGCGGGTTTGATGGACGACCCTCTGGTCATGGAGTACGTGCGGTATTGGTACAGTTCGCTCAACGGTTTCGCCGAGTACGTCGGAAGCGGGCTAAGGGACTATGCCGCCTCGCAGGGCAGAGATGTTCTGCTGATATACAACGCCAACAGTGCGTGGTCGCCGGATATTCAACAAGGCGTGACCCCCATGACGTTGGCGCCATACTTTGACCAGCCGTACCTTGAATTGGAAAAGAATGCGCTGCCCCCGTGGACTGACATCGGCCTTTGCAAGACGGGCCTTGCCATGACGGGATTCGACGCACCCCCTTGGATCGGCTCTCTCTTCTTTTCCTCGGACAACCCGTTCGGGTTGCCCCGGTTGCCGGATGACGTTTCGGGGTACTTGAGGATGAAGGTCGGGGAGGCCTTCAGCTCGGGTTGCGTGATGCCGGTCCCATTCGGAACCGGGGAACCCCAGTCGGGAGATTCTCCCACCAGGATGACCGGCGGCGTCGAGCGGACTAAACTGGCCCCCTATTACCAGTTCCTCGGAGGCAACAAGGAGTTGTTTCAGAACGTGGCTAGCGCCGCCAGGGTGGCGGTGGCCTACTCGATCCCGACGGTGGTGTGGAACTTCCTGCCGACACTCGGCATCCTCCCCAATACGTACAAGGGCGAGACCGGAGGTTGGGCGCGTGCCATGGAACTGCTCCACGTTCCCTACGACATCGTTCTGCTTGGCATGGAGGATGTATGGGACTCTTCGGCTCTGGGGGCGCAACTGCAACGCTACGACACGGTGTTTGCGCCGAGCGTGACCCACGTTTCGCCTTCCGATTTGGCCGCCTTGCAGCTTTTCGTCCAGAGAGGCGGCAAGCTCGTCACTACCAGCGATTTTGCGACACGCGACGACCTGAACGGCGTGGCCGGACCACCGCAGAGAACGGCGATACTCTCCAATCCGAACACCACCACGGTCGTGGCCGGAGACGGTCTCGCCTTGCAGCAGGCGGTGGACCAGCAGAGCGTTGACCTGGCCGCTCTCGGACGCCTCAGCTCCGTGATCACGGCTGCGGCGCCGACTTCCGCTCGCATCGTGACGAACGCCCCAAACACCATATTCGTCAGCCCCCAGTTGCAGCAGAATCCCAGCCGGCTGCTGGTCCACCTGGTAAACTATGATTACGGGTACGATCAGGCGGGTGACTGGGTCAATCCGGCGAAGAACCTCACCTTCAGCATTCCACTGCCCGCCGGATTCCAGGTGTCTTCGGCCCAACTTCTGTCACCCGACGGTATTCCTACCCAAGGCTTCCAATGGGCCGTGAACGGAAGCGCCATCCAACTCCAGGTTCCCGAGGTCGGCTACTGGTCCATTGTCGTGTGCGACGGACAGTGAATTACTGCGAGAGGACGCTGAGCAGGGCGGGACTGCTGACCGCATCTCCCACGGTCAGAGTGAGGAGATAGTCGCCGGTGCTTACGAGTGGCAGTTGGAGATTAGCTTGAGCCACCCCAACCAGCCCCGGGGTCAGGCCCAGGAAGAGTACTGTGGCCGGCTGGTCTCCGACCGTCGCCTGGACGGGAAGCAAAGCCCTTGACAGCGGTGCGGGGGGAGCGGCCTGGCCCGTGGGCACCGGATTGTCCAGCGGCCCCTGGCCGGTGAGGTACGCGACAACGATGCTTCCCGCGGGGGCTGGGTTCGCAGTGGTGATGAGTGCCCCGCTCAAGTCGGTGACCACCGCCCGGCTCGCTCCCCATTGAAAAACCCCGGGAGCGGAGTCGGCGATCGTCAGGGCGGATGGCGCGCTGAACGAGCCGTTCGAAAAGACGACCACCGAGGCTTGCCCCGGCTGCACCTCGAATGGAAGCTGCGCATTCACCTGCGTCGGGCTGGCCCAGAACAACGGCGCTGGCACGCCGTTCACCTGGACCGAGGCTCCCGCCAACGTGAAAGGCAACGGAGTGGATGCCGCCGCCCCGCTAGCCGTGGCGAGGTTTGAACCGAAGATCGCTATCAAGGAGCCTGGGGCTGCAGCCGCCGCGTAACTGGCCGCGCTCAACACACCGCCCTGCGCTATCTGCGGAACCCGCGCCGACTGAAGCGTCAGCCGGCGGATCCGCTGGTTGGCGGTGTCGGCGAAGAAGATGTCGCCCGCGGGACCGATCAACACGTCCGCCGGCGCGTTCAACTGCGTCAGCGAGGCCAAACCGCCATCTCCGTTGAACCCCGCGATTCCGGTACCAGCCAGCGTCTCGACAACCCCTCCGGAACTGACCGAGAGAATACGGTGATTGCCGGTGTCGGCGATGTAGACGTTGCTGGACCCATCCACGGCGACACCCTGAGGGAGTGAGAGCGACCCGTCGTTGCCTGCCAGCGTCGAAATCACACCTTGTGGGGTGACCTTGCGGATTCGACTGTTGCCAGTATCGGCGATGTACAGCGTTCCCGAGGCGTCGGCCGCAATATGGGACGGGGAACTGATCTGCGCGGAAACTGCCGGCCCTCCATCCCCGCTGAACCCCGGCGAGTCCGCCAGTCCCGCCACCGTCGTCACCACACCGCTGCGGTCAACGCGCAAAATGCGGTCTCGCCCGGCCTCCGCCACATACAGGTTGCCGGACTGATCCAGTGCCAGCCCGCTGGGTCGCACGATGCCCGACTGAAGCGTTGTGATAGTCCCCGCCGGACTCACTTTGCGGATGCGGTCATTCAGAGTGTCCGCAATATAGATGTTGCCCGCGCCGTCCACTGCCAGGCTGGCCGGCTCCCATAACGTGGCGCTAGTCGCTGGACCCCCGTCACCTCCGAATCCCAGCCCACCCGTCCCGGCCAGCGTCGTCACTATTCCCGCCGGAGTGCTCCGGCGAACGCGGGAATTGCCCGTATCGGCGATGAACAGATCTCCCGCCGGATCCACAGCTATGCCCTGCGGAGCAAGCAGGCGCGCAGCAACCGCGGTAACGGAATCCCCGTTGAAACCAGGCTGACCCGAGCCAACCGACGTTTCGACGACGTAGGCACTTGCCGGCGCGGACCCCCCGTCCTCAATCGTGAACACGACGGGGATTTGCACCTGAGGGTTTCCGCTCTGGGTAGAGCTGACAGTGAGGAATGCGTTGTAGGTGCCCGCGGAGAGGCCGCCGACGCTGGCGGTGACCGTGAGCTGCGCCGGCGTCACGCCGATCGCGGGATTAACGTCCAACCAGGTTTCCGATGCCGTGACGCTGAAAACCAGCGTCCAGCGGTCCGTCTCGAGTGCACGAACCTCGAGAGGCACGCTCGCGGAACCCGTGCCCTTCGCCGTCAACGCGAGGGCTTGGGCGGGCATGGCGAGAGTCGGCCAAACCGTGCCGGTGATCCGCTCCCAGGTCCCTCCGGCGTCCGCGCTCCGGTAGATCCCAAGCCACGTGCCGGCATAGAGAACATCCGGGTGAGTGGAATCCACCGCCAGATGGATCAGGTCCTGCGCCTTGTCGGTAACCTGGGTGCATTGCCAGGTTGTTCCCCGGTCGGGGCTCGCGCAGACTGAATTGGTGGTGTACTCGGCAAAGTAGACCCTGGGGAGGCCCGTTGGGTCGATTAGAACGTCGTTGGGCTGCCTGCCGGGAGCCACGTTGGTCCAGGTGGCGCCCTGATCGGTGCTCTTGAACAATCCCCCGGTGGCCGACCCCTCGGGAAGAAAAACGGGGCTGCGCACGGCTGCGTATACCGTGCCGGGCTCCAACGCGTCACTGGCCACCTCATAGATGACCGCGATGGATCCGTCTACGCCCGGAAGTGTCGCGACCTGGGTCCACGTCGCACCTCGATCATGGCTGCAAAAAATGGCAGCGCCCTCCCCGTAGAACATCAACGAGGGCTGCTCGGCGTTGAGATCGAAACCGCCATCTGAGCCGGGAAGAGTGCTCTGAAGAGTCCATGCGGCGCTTGTACTGCTGGTCGTGTAGAGTTGGTTGCCGATCCGCGCGTAAAGCACTGGCGGACTTCCGGGCAAGATCCAGAGCCGGTCCACCTGGCCGGCGTTCCCGGCCAAGCCCGTATTGAAAGGAGTCCAAGTGGCTCCGGAATCCTCGCTCTTCCAGACGCCGCCGCTCGACAATTCCGTGGCCACATAGATCACCGCATTATTGCCCGGCTCGAAAACAATACCGCCGATCTCGGGCTGCGGGAGACCGGCTTCGTCAATGAAGACGGGATACCAGTTTCCCGCGTTATCCGCGGTGCGGAAGAGGCTGGGGCCGGTTGTACTCGCGTAGAGAACCGGAATGGCAGACTGGTCGACGGCAACTACTCCGACGGGCATATCGAAGCTCGACTGAGCAGAGAGAACATGAGCGAATAAAACCGCGACGAACACTCTGCCCGGCAACCATCCCCGAATCATGGCAAGATCTCCTGGCGGATACTCATCGTGTTCATACTACTCTACCGTAGCCGGGGTGGACGAGCCTGGCTCCCTGCTCTCTGTCCTGTAGCTGATGCAACCTGGATTGCGCCACGGGAGCCGAGTTGCGGCCATTGCTGCTGGCCGAAAACCGAGATGGCGATCTTACGGCTCCCATGTCTCTGTTGATAGCGCAGGTTTTTGCCGGTGGTCAGCAATAGGTCGAAGCCGGTCTCCTCCGCTCCGATAGGTAGCTCGCCATTCGTTAGCTTGTCCCAGCCTTGCTGTGCCGCTGTGCGGACGCGGTTACGAGAACCTACGCTACCTGCTGCTGAAGGCCCAGCGGATGGCCGCCACCAAGACCGGATTCGTCGCCTTTCAGAAGGCCGCGCAAAACGGGCCTCCCGTCAGAATCCTGCGCAGAGCCTGTAAACGAAGGAGAGTCAATGCCACGAACGCGTGAGAGTCACCCGCCGAGCCTGAAGGTCCGAGTCGCGGTCGAAGCCACCAAGGCCCACCAGACGGCCGCCCGGATCGCGCAGATGTTCGCCGTCCACCCGACGCAGGTCAGTGGCTGGAAGAAACAGGCTCCGGACGGCTTGCCGGACATCTTCGGCAACAGCCGCGAGCAAGTCCTCACAAGGCGTTCCCGGATAGCGTCCCCGACTTGTCCTCGACGGCAATTGACACATCCTTCTTGGGAGTCTCTCCCGGGGCATCCCTCTGGCCTGGCCGCGGCTTTACTTGCAATTATGCATTTATACTGCATAATTGCAAGAGGGGTTTGTCGATGCGCCGCCGCTACATTCCGCGTGCCCTGGAGCCAGTCCTCCGGAAGGCCGCGGCCCAGTTTCCCGCGGTGGTCCTTACCGGACCACGCCAGTCCGGCAAGACCACTTTACTGAAGCATGTCTTTGGCGGGAGTTCCGGCTATGTTTCGCTGGAGCCGGCCGACGTGCGCGCCGCGGCGGCGGCCGACCCGCGCGGCTTTCTCGACATGCACCCCGCACCGGTCGTCTTTGACGAAGTCCAGTACGCGCCGCTCCTGTTGCCGTACATCAAGGAGAACATCGATACACGCCGCGACACGCACGGTCAGTACTTTCTGACCGGGTCGCAGAATCTGCTTCTGACCGGGCAGGTCGCGGAGTCGTTGGCAGGCCGGGCGGTAATGCTGCGGCTGTTGCCCGTTTCCCAACGCGAGGAGTTCGGAAGGCCGCTCGATCCGCCGGCTTGGGAGACGCCCAAGAGGCGCTCCGCCGTCAACCACCTTGCGCCGCCCGATCTTTGGAGGAACTTTCTGCGCGGCGGATACCCGGAGCTTGTCGCCGAACCCGATCGCGACATCTCGCTCTGGCATTCCAGCTACGTTCAGACCTACCTGGAGCGCGACGTGCGCTCGCTTCGCCAGGTCGGGGACCTGATGTCGTTCCAGGGTTTCCTGCGCGCACTCGCGTCCCGCGCCGGCCAACTGCTGAACCTCACCGATGTTGCGCGCGACCTTGGGGTCGCGGTGAACACCGCCAAGGCGTGGCTGTCCGTGCTCGAGGCCACCTTCCAGGTCATCGTGTTGCGGCCGTACCATGCCAACATCGGCAAACGCCTGGTCAAGACGCCGAAGGTGTACTTCACGGACACCGGCATGCTTTGCCACCTGGCCGGTTTGAAAGATTCCGGTCATGCGGCGGCGGGTCCGCTGGGCGGGGCGATCTTCGAAAGCGCGGTGCTTCTGGAGATCGTGAAAGCGTTTGTCAACCGGGGCCAAGAGCCGCGGATTTATTTCTGGCGCACCTCGGCTGGAGTGGAAGTCGATCTGGTGGTCGAAGCCGGCGGCCGGTTGATCCCGATTGAAGTCAAGCTGTCCGCAACACCGCGCCCAGCCATGGCCAGTGGGATTCGGGCCTTCCAGGCGGACCTGGGCGAAAGGGCGGGGCCCGGGTTTGTCATTCACCCAGGAAGCGTCCGTCTGCCCCTGGCGCCGAAGGTCGTCGCCTTGCCATTCACTGAACTTTGACGCCCCCCCGCTAATCCCCCGCCGCCGTGGCCAGCGTGCGGTACGGTTTGCCCACCTCTTGCGCGTCCACCACGGCTACCGCCGCCACGTGAACGATTTCGTTGACCTCGGAGCCGCGCTGCAAAACGTGCACCGGCTTCGATAAGCCCGTCAGCAGCGGCCCGATCAGCTCCGCGCCGCCGAGGCCGTGCAGCAGTTTGTAGGCGATATTGCCGGACTCCAGGTTGGGGAAGATCAGGACGTTGGCGCCGCCGCGCAGCCGGCTGAAGGGGTACGTCTCCTCGAGGATCTGCGGCGTCACCGCGGTATCGGCTTGCATTTCGCCATCGATGACCAGCTCCGGCGCGCGCTGGCGCACCAGCTCGACCGCGCGGCGCACCTTGTCCGAGAGGGGATGGCGCGTCGATCCGAAATTGGAGAAGGACAGCATGGCGACGCGCGGCTCCTGGTCGAAGCGGCGCGCCTTTTCGGCCGCCTGGATGGCGATCTCGGCCAGGTCCTCCGCCGTGGGCTCGATATTGACGGTGGCGTCGGCCAGGAAGAAGATGTCGCCCTTGGGGGTGATCAGCACGTAGACGCCCGCCACCAGGCGCAGCTCGGGCCGCACGTCGATCACCTGGAGCGCCGGACGGATGGTGTCGGGATAGTGGGTGGTCAGGCCGCCGATCAGCGCGTCGGCATCGCCCAGCCGCACCATCATGCTGGCGAAGGTGGTGTTGTTGAGGATCAGTTGCTGGGCTTCGGTCTTGGTAACGCCCTTGCGCTGGCGAAGGCTGAAGAACTCGTCGGCGTACATATCGCGGTGCGGCGAGGTGGCCGGATCGACGATCTGAACGCCGCTTAGGTGCAGGCGCAACTCCGACGCCCGGGCGCGGATGGTTTCCTCGCGGCCCAGCAGGATGGGGTAGGCGATCTTCTCGTCCAGCAGGATCTGGCAGGCGCGCAGGATCTTGCTCTCCTCGCCCTCGGTGAACACCACCCGTTTGGGCCGCTTGCAGGCCTTGTTGATCATGACGCGGGTGACTTCGTAGGCCTTGCCCAGGCGCCGCTCGAGTTCCTCGCGGTACTGCCGCAGGTCCACCGGCTGCTGGGCCACGCCGCTTTCCATGGCGGCCTGCGCCACCGCCGAGGCTTCCCAGATGAGCACGCGCGGATCGAACGGCTTGGGAATGATGTACTCGCGGCCGAACTCCAGGCGATCCACGCCGTATGCGCGCAACACCGAATCGGGAACGTCTTCCTTGGCGAGCGCGGCCAGAGCGCCGGTGGCGGCGCGTTTCATCTGGTCGTTGATGGTGGTGGCGCGGACGTCCAGGGCGCCGCGGAAAATGAAGGGAAAGCCCAGGACGTTGTTCACCTGGTTGGGGTAATCCGAACGGCCGGTGGCGACAATGGCATCCGGCCGGGCGGCCAGGGCGGCGTCGTAGGAGATTTCCGGATCGGGGTTGGCGAGGGCGAAAACGATGGGATCGGGGGCCATGCCGCGAATCATCTCCGGGCTGACGCTGCCGCCGCTCGAGAGGCCGAAGAACACGTCCGCGCCCACCAGCGCCTCGCTCAGCGTGCGGGCTTCCGTGCGGCTGGCAAAACGGGCCTTATAGGGGTTCATGCCCGCGGTGCGGCCCTCGTAGATCACGCCCTTGGTGTCGCACATGACGATGTTCTCTTTGCGAACGCCCAGGTTGACGTAGTGCGCCGCGCAGGAAATCGCGCTGGCGCCCGCCCCGGCGAAGACCACGCGCACATCCTCGATCTTCTTTTTCACGATCTCCAGGGCGTTGACCAGACCGGCGCCGGAGATGATGGCGGTGCCGTGCTGGTCGTCGTGGAAGACCGGGATCTTCATGGTCTTCTTGAGCTCTTCCTCGATGTAGAAGCACTCGGGAGCCTTGATATCCTCCAGGTTGATGCCGCCGAAGGTGGGCTCCAGCAACTGGCAGGTGCGGATGATCTCGTCGGGGTTTTCGGTGGCCAGTTCGATATCGAAGACGTCGATGTCGGCGAACCGCTTGAACAGAACCCCTTTGCCTTCCATGACCGGTTTCCCGGCGATGGCGCCGATATTGCCCAACCCGAGCACGGCGGTCCCATTGCTTACGACACCGACGAGGTTCCCTTTGGCGGTGTACTTATAGGCCAGGGCCGGGTCGCGCTCGATCTCCAGGCACGGGACGGCGACGCCGGGAGTGTACGCCAGGCTGAGATCCCGCTGGGTTCGACAGGGCTTGGTGGCGACCACCGAAATCTTCCCCGCGGGAGACGAGGAATGGTATTCCAGGGCATCTTCCGGCCGGATCTGCATAAGGATGAAACCTTTCGAGATAATTATACTCGCCGCCGCGGTGAGTCGCCGTACAATAGCCATTTAGCCATGCCGCGTCCGAATGCCGAAAAGCGATCGAGTTTCTACCACTCGCTGTACTTCCGGGTGATTGTGGGAATCCTTGCGGGCCTCGCGCTGGGCGTTTTCTGGCCCACCGCGGGCGAGCGCATGAAGCCCCTGGGCGATGGCTTCATCAAGCTGATCCGCATGATGATCGCGCCGCTCATCTTCTTCACCGTGATCGTGGGGATCGCCGGCATCGGCGACATGAAGAAGCTGGGGCGGGTGGGCATCAAGGCATTGCTCTACTTCGAGGTGGTGACCACGATGGCGCTGGGTATCGGCCTGGCGGTGGTGACCCTGGTCGAGCCCGGGCGCGGCATCAACGCCAACCCGGCCACGTTGGACGCCGCCGCCATCCGCCAGTACGCCAGCCAGGGCCAGCAACTGCACGCCGTGGACTTTCTGCTGAACATCATCCCCGATACGGCGGTGGGTGCGTTTGCCAAGGGCGAGATCCTGCAGGTGCTGCTGCTCGCCATCCTGTTCGGATTGGCGCTGGCCTCCTCGCCGGCGGGCGCGCCCATGGTGGCGGCGTGCGACAAGATCGCCCACGTCCTGTTCCGCGTGATCGCCGGCATCATGCAGGCCGCGCCGGTGGGCGCGTTTGGCGCCATTGCCTTCACCATCGGCAAGTACGGCATCCACACCCTGCTGCCGCTGGCCAAGGTCCTGCTGTGCGTGTATCTGACCTCGGGGGCGTTCATTTTCATCGTGTTGGGGTTGATTTTACGGGCCCACGGAATCAGCCTGTGGAAGTTTCTCAAGTACATTAAGGAAGAGCTGCTGATCGCCCTCAGCACTTCGTCTTCGGAGACCGTTCTGCCTCGCATGTTGGAGAAGATGGAAGCGCTGGGATGCTCGAAGACGGTGGTCGGGCTGGTGATTCCATCGGGTTACTCCTTCAACCTCGATGGGACGTCCATCTATCTCACCATTGCCGCGCTTTTCGTGGCACAGGCCACCAATACGCACCTCACGGCCTGGCAGGAAGCCGAGTTGCTGCTGGTGCTGATTCTCAGTTCGAAGGGTGCGGCGGCCGTGACCGGGGGCGGTTTCATCACCCTGGCCGCCACGCTGACCGCGCTGGGCAACATCCCCGTGGCGGGGTTGACGCTGCTGCTGGGCATTGACCGGTTCATGTCGGAAATGCGAACATTGACGAACCTCATCGGCAACGGAGTCGCAACCATCGTGGTGGCCCAGTGGGAAGGTGAATTCGATCGCGAAAAGGCCGGCCGTTTGCTGAATGGGAAACGCCCGGCCGCGGCCTCGGAGCCGGCCGGCCGATTGGGGAACTGACAGGAAATGCCCGTCTGGAATCAGAACTATACACCCGTGGCAGGCAGCGTGGGCCTGTCCGCGCTGGTGGCCGCCTTGCCGGTGGTGGTCCTGTTGGGCCTGCTGGCCTTGGGACGCGCCCGCGCGCACTGGGCGGCGCTGGCGGGCCTGGCCACCGCTCTGCTGGTGGCCGCCGCGGTCTTCGGAATGCCCGCGCGCCTGGCGGGCCTCGCGGCGCTGAATGGCGCGGCGTACGGGCTGTTGCCCATCGGCTGGATCGTCCTCGGCGCCATCTTCGTCTACGACGTCACGGTGGCATCCGGAAAGTTCGAAGTAGTGAAGCACACCGTGGCGGGCCTCTCCGCCGACCGGCGCATCCAGGCGCTGCTGATCGCCTACTGCTTCGGCGCGTTCATCGAAAGCGCGGCCGGCTTCGGCACGCCCGTGGCCATCTCCGGCGCCATGCTGATCGCCCTTGGGTTCCGCCCCCTGCAAGCTGCCGGGTTGGCCCTGATCGGCAACACCGCTCCGGTGGCCTTCGGCGCCCTGGGCACACCCATCGTGGCACTGGCCAGCGTCACCCGCCTGCCCGTGGAAACCCTCAGCGCCATGGTGGGACGCCAGTTGACCCTGTTCGGCGCGCTCATCCCGTTTTGGCTCATCTGGGTCATGGCCGGGCGGAAGAAGATGATGGAGGTCTGGCCCGCCTGCCTGACCGTGGGCGTCAGTTTCGCCGCCACCCAGCTCCTGGTAAGCAATCTGCACGGCCCCTGGGTGGTGGGCATCGCCGCGGGGGCCGTCTCCATGCTGTCGCTGTTGGTCCTGCTGCGGTTCTGGCAACCCAGGACCGTGTGGAGTTTCGAGCACGAAGCGCCGGGGCGCGCCGCCGCCGACTCGCCGCGGCACAGCCTGCGCGCGGCCCTGCTGGCGTGGATGCCCTGGATTCTGCTCTCCGTCCTGGTGTTTGCCTGGGGCCTGCCTCCGGTGAAGGATTTCCTCAACGGCGGCGCCAAGGGTCATCTCAACTTTCTGCACGGCGCATCGCTGTTCGAGTACCACATCCCGGTTCTAGACAAAGCGGTGGTGCGAACCGCGCCGGTGGTGGCCGCGGCCACACCCGAGCCGGCGGTCTTCGTGTTCAACCCGCTGTCGACCACCGGCACCAGCCTGCTCCTGGCGGGCATTCTGAGCGGTCTGCTGCTGGGCTTTTCGCCGCTTGCCCTGCTGCGCGTCTGGTGGGGGACCCTGCGGCGGGTGCGCATCTCGTTGCTGACCATCGCGGCCATGCTGGCCCTCGGGTTCACCGCCCGCTACGCCGGCCTGGACGCAACCATGGGCCTGGCCTTCGCCAGCACCGGGGTCCTGTTCCCCTTCTTCTCTCCCTTGCTGGGATGGCTGGGCGTGGCCCTGACCGGCAGCGACACTTCGTCCAACGTGATGTTCGGCGGCTTGCAGCAGGTAACGGCGCGCCAGTTGGGCATCTCTCCGGTGCTGGCCGCCGCTTCCAACAGCGCCGGTGGCGTGATGGGCAAGATGATCGACGCGCAGAGCATCGTGGTGGCCGGAGTGGCCACCGGGCAGCAGGGCGGCGAGGGCGTCATTCTGCGCTACGTGTTCTGGCACAGCCTGGCGCTGGCCTGCCTGGTGGGTGTGGTGGTGTTTCTCCAGGCCACGGTGTTTGCCTGGACGATTCCGGCGCTCCCGTGACCGCGCGGCCGGCTACGCCGCGTGCCGCTTGCGCAACCCGCGCCGCATCTTCAACGCGGCGGCCACCAGCAGCGCTCCCATCGCCAGCGGCAGCGTTCCCGCTTCGGGTGTCACCACCTGCATGAACTCCTGGCTTCCCGTGCTGCCGCCCTTGGGATCGGGCGTGTAGACGCGCACTTCCGGATACACCGTGGCGTCGAGCATGGCGGCCTGCGTGCCAACCAGGTTCAGGGCTTCGGTCTGCAACGCGATCTGGTTGGAGTTCACCTGGACTCCACTCGGGTTGGAAGCCGCGTTGTAGGGATCGAAGACGTTCCACAACGCGTACTGATAATCCGTGATGGTATTTGCCAATGCCTTCGTCCCGGTGGCCGAGACGTACTCGTACAACTGCCACACCAGGACCGCCGCCTCGTCATAGTTCAGGACCTCGTCGCTCCCGGTGAAACGCACATTCGCCAGCGGATCGCTGCCAACGATGGTGGAGGTGTCGTAAATCATGTTCCCGGACGGCACGGGGGTATCGTGGGTGTAATCGTCGCAGACGATCCACTGGTCCGGAATTCCGCCGATGGTGGCGATGGCGAACCCGTTGTAGGTTTCGCCGGAAGATCCGTAGTTCCCGTTCTCGAGGGTGGACGGCAGCCCGGTTGCCGCGAGGATGACGGTGTCGGCGTGGCAGGCCGCCACGAAAAGCAGTGCGAGGGTGGTTAGCTGTAGTCTCATATGCTTGCTAACTACATGCTACGGAAGGAGTTCCAGGCGGCCTATCGGCCACAGGTACCAGCGGCAATGGGACTGGTGCTGGAGCGTTGGGGCTAGGGACGGCGGGCGAGCTTGCGCGCTTGTCGCCCGCCGGGCGCATTGTTAGACTCTAGTGTTCACCGCCGCATTCCAAGGAGACTCTCGATGAGCCCGTCTGGTTCGCCTCGAAGCGAAACCGCCACGTACAGCCGGATTACCTGGCGCCTGATGCCATTCCTGTTCGCCTGCTACGTTCTGGCCTTCGTCAACCGCGTCAACGTGAGTTTCGCGCACGACGAGTTGCGGGCGAGCCTGCACATGTCCGACGCCATGTACGGTCTGGGCGCGGGTATTTTCTTCATCGGTTATCTATTCCTCCAGGTCCCCAGCAACATGGCCCTGCGCAGGGTGGGCGCGCGGCGCCTGCTGGGGCCCATCATGATCGTGTGGGGCCTGGTATCGGCCGCCACCATGTTCGCCACGGGGGCCACCAGTTACTGCATTCTCCGCTTTCTGCTGGGCGCGGTGGAATCGGGGTTCTTTCCGGGAGTGATTCTCTACCTGACCTTCTGGTACACGGAGACCTACCGCGTGCGGATGGTGGCCATCTTCTCGAGCGCCATTCCGGTTTCGGGCGTGCTGGCGGGTCCGCTGTGCACCTGGATTTTGAAGGACCTCAACGGCGTCGGCCACCTGGCCGGGTGGCAGTGGCTGTTTCTGTTGACCGGCATTCCCTCCTCGATCGCCGGCCTGGCCACGCTGTTCTTCCTCACCGACGAGCCCTCCCAGGCGGGCTGGCTGAGCGCGGACCAGAAGGCCGTGGTGCTGGCGCGCCTGAGGGAGGAAGAGGAGGCCAAGAAGCGCAAGGGAGGCCAAGCCGCGGGGGACGCCTTCGGCAGCCTGGCGGTCTGGCTGCTGGCCCTGGTCTATTTCGGAGTCATCGCCGGCACGTATGGCCTGGGCTTCTACCTGCCCCAGGTCATCAAGGAAACCTTGACCAAGGACCCCCTTGCCATCGGCTGGCTGTTCACCATCCCCTCGGCGGTGACGGTGGCCGGGATGTTCTTCGTGGGGCGGCATTCGGATGCGACCGGCGAGCGGCGCTGGCACTTCGCGCTCTCCGCGATGGTGGCGGCGCTGGCCTTCGCGGTAAGCGCCTGGCCGGGGATTCCCGGCACGGTGGGTTTTGTTGCGCTGACCGTCGCCAATACCGGCGTGCTGTGCGCCTTCGCGGTGTTCTGGTCGCTGCCCTCGCAGATGCTCACGGGGGCGGCCGCCGCCGCCGGAATCGCCTGGATCAACTCTATCGGCAACCTGGCCGGTTATGCCAGCCCGCACGCCGTGGGCGCAATACGGGACGCGACCCACAGCATGACACTGGCCATGCTGGCACTGGCGGCAGCCATGCTGACCGCGGCCCTGGTGGCGCTCTACGTGACGCGGCGCGACGGGCGGCGCGCCTGAGCGGCGGTGCGGGCAGCGTCCCATGGAGCCGCACATGACCGGCCTGGGGCGGAGCCGGCGCCCACGCTGGAGCGGAGCCCAGGCCCCACTCGAAAGCTCCCCCTCACCGCGCGTATGCTTCCCGGAATGCGGAGTCCCGGTCGTTTACCTCGGCGGCACCTCTACAGGCCGCCGACAAGCCAGCCGGGTGCCTTCCGTGAGGAGCGTTTGCCAGGAGTGATCCGCCAGCAGTGGCCTCGCGGCTCAGCTTCCCACAACGGGACTTCTGGCTCGTGACTCATGGTTGAGCGTTCACAGGGTTTTCGTTGGCGACCGTCAGTGAGCGGCAAGATCGGCGGCTAAGTTCCTGCGACTCCGAGATTGACCCGAAAGTCACCTTCCTAGCCGCTCGTAGTTCTGGCGAATCACGGGATCATCGGGCGCGAGGCGAAAAGCCTGCTCGTATTCCCGAAGGGCTCCGGTTGCGTCGCCTTTTCTTTCGAGCGCCGCACCGAGATTGTTGTGGGCCACGGCGGAGCTGGGCTGCAGGCGCAGACATTCGTGGTATTCGCCGATCGCCGCGTCCAAATCTCCTTTAACGCGCAGAGCATCGGCTAGGTTCTGATGGGGTTCGTATAAGTCCGGCTGCAGACGGAGCGCTGTGCGGTATTCTTGTAAGGCCCGCTCTACGCTTGGGTTATACATCGCGCCGTGACTTCTGTCGTAGAGCAGCTCCGCCGGAGCATTTTGCCAAGACGTCGCGATTTCGTAGTAGAAGAGGCCGAGGTTGTTGTGAGCCATGGCAAGTTCAGGCGCCAGGCGTAACGCCTCGGAACACTCCCAAAGCGCACCCATTACGTCCCGCTCGTCGTGCAGGGCAAGCGCAAGGTTCGTGTGTGCGGTCGCCAGTTGCGGGTTGAAGCGCAGCGCGCTGCGATACTCGCGGATCGCTCCATCCAAGTCATGTTGCCGATACAGACCGAAGCCAAGGTCATTGTGCGCGACAGCCGACCGCTGGAGAGCTCCTTGTACGAACTCGTGCCCGGGAACGGCGAGCGCGGCAAGCAGAACGAAAGCCCCGGGATAGGTCCTGACGAATCTGCTCGGAAGGGAACGCTTGTGAGGGCTCTTCAATTCGAATCGCTCGCGCTCGATCAGTGGTTGCAGCGACCGTCGAAACGCGCCCACCATGGGGTTGAAGGATAGCGACCAAGGAGCCTTGATTTTCTCGAGGTGAGGGGTCCAGTCGCGATCGAAGTAGAGAACCGCTCGAATCCGGCTGCCCGGCACCCTGCGCCCGGCCTTGAAGTCCGGAAGGGAGGACGGCAGGAACTCTTTCGCGGTTTCGCGAAAAACCTCATACTGCTTCTTACCGAAGGGCAGGAGGAAAAGGAGCTTTTCGGGACCGGCTATCTCTGCGGCCGTTTTCACCTCCCACCACAGGTTGGAAGTCTCTCCCGCGCGGAGAACCACCAATCGAGCCTGCGACATCAACTCGCTTACGCGAAGCTGCCACTCGCCGTCCCCGACGTAAATCCGGGCGGCTCCCACTTCAGGCAGTGGCTCGCCGGGCTTGCCGATCGCCAAAAATGGACCGATCTGGTCCATCACCTCGGCAAGTTGTTCCTCTTCCGTCTGCATCCCCAGAAGGACCGCCGCGAAGCCGACAATTCCAACCGTGGGAACCGCAGCCGCTCTAGGATCGTCTTTGAAGGAACGCAAGTAGAGAACGGGTGGGCGTTTGTCTTGCTCGATCAAGTGGCGCGCATAGATGGCGCCGATCTTCTTCCCTCGTCTGTAGCAGGCGAGAGCGCCTAAGAAGAGCCCAAGCCCAAGAATGCCCCAGAACACAAGGTAGGCGTTGTCTTGATCGGAAGCACTGCGCGCCCAGTCCAGGAAACCGAGTCCGGGGATGGCCATCAGGAACCCGGCCCATTTCCACAACTTCGCCGCCGTCGCCAACCGGCGTGGCTCGAAACCTGTGGCAACCGTACCAACCATGCGACACCTCCCGCACAGCATTGGCCCGCTTTACTTCATCGATCGGATTATAGCGCTATCGCCTCTGAGCGGATGGACGCCGGGAACGGAAGAAATCACCGCTTGTGCCAAAAGAGTGGTATGAATGCGAACCGAGCAGAGGCTTATGCGTTCGTTGGAGATGACAAGCTAATCGCGAGCGATGCCGCGGTGCGCGCCCGCTTCCCGAGTCTCGAAGAACCGAAGCCCAATAGGTGAAGGCCGCGAGCTGAGCCACGCCGGAGTTCCAGAGCAGGCGGCCGGACTTCCCAAGTTCTCAGAACGCTGCCCGGAAGCGGGGTTCCGGGAGATGGATCCCGGTAAGTCCCGTTCACGCCAACTGGCGGCAGACGCCCATCCCGCTTACCGGCTCTCCGCTTATAGTACCCGGCCAGCGGCGCCAGTTTGGTTCGCGCTCCGCCCGCCGTCCCCGGCGGAGACTCACTCCGCGGCGCACCGGATGCCGAGTTTGCCGCCGCGATGGCCGGGCTCGACAAAGCCGCGGTACGACGCCCGCACCAGCTTGGAATCGCTGCCCCACGAACCGCCGCGCGGCTCCTTCATCTCGCCGCTCGCGGGCCCCGCCGGATCCACTTGCGCCGCCGCCGGATATTTCCCGTACCAGTCCGCGACCCACTGCCACGAGTTCCCCAGCATGTCGTACAGCCCGAAAGCGTTCGGAGGCTTCTGCCCCACTTCGTGGGACTGGCCTCCGCTGTTCCCCGTGTGCCAGGCAATCTCGTCCAGACTGCCGTAGCGCGCACCCGTGGAACCGGCCCGCGCCGCATATTCCCACTCCGCTTCCGTCGGCAGCCGCCCTCCGATCGCCGCGCAGTAAGCCTTCGCTTCGTTCCAATCCACGTGCTCGACGGGGAGATCGTCACCCTTGTGGGCGCTCGGATCCTGCCCGGTCACGCGCCGGTAGGCCCGCTGGGTGACTGACGTCTGCCCCAGCCAGAAGCCTTTCGTGATGGTGACCTCGTGCGCCGGCTTCTCGTCCTCGCCGCAGGCCGCATCTCCGGGCGAACAGCCCATTTGAAACCTCCCCGGCGGAATCCGGACGTACGTCAGCCCATCCTTCGGGTTCACCTTCTTCGTGCCCGCCGCAACGGTGGCCTTGGGCCCCTGGGCCAAAAGCAGCCCCGCGGCCGCGCACGCAATCGGCAATACGGAAATCGTTCGCATCGTTTCGATACTCACTGGGAGTCATCGCCGCGCCCATTTGGCGCGGGCGGCAGCGGACGAGGCCATTTATAGCACGGCTCGCGAAGACGAGTGAGCGTGCGGGGCGCCCATGCGCCATGGAGACAGCTTCACTTCCTGGTCCCGCTCCACTCCAGATAGGAGGTCCACTCCGTCTTGCCCGGCATGAGCACTTGGAATTTCCCCTCCATGACGGCGCCCTTCAACTCGTAAACCAGGCGGAACTGAGGTCCCGTCCCGGTCGGGTCCGAGATGAAAACCGCACTGCCAGGTACCGGCGTCGAAACGCCGTAGTGGATCACGTGCCCTTCATTGTCAAAGTAGATCGCCTTCAGCCGCTGACCAGGGCTCTCCTGATAAACGAAGAGCAAATCGCTGTGGTCACAATCGAAGTCGACCGGCCCCTTGCACCCCGTCGCGTTAGTGTGCCGGGCCAGAATACGGCCGCCCAGCTCTTTTCTAAAGGTGTAGGTTCCGAATGCGTCAATCGCCGACGCTGTAGGCCGGGTCCTGGCGTCCCATGTTCCTTCAAGGAAGCTGAGAGCCCGCCACGGATCGTTATCGCGAGAGGGCGGCGCTGTCTGAGCCGAGAGCATCCGGAAGCAGATCACCGTCGCGGCGAGTGTTCGGATCATAGCCCAGTATCTCTCGCCTGGGCGGACCCAAGGCAACCCGCCAACCCGCCGCGCCGCTTACTGAATCACCAGATTGGCTCTCTGAAACGCGAACTTGCGGCCGGCTTCGTCCACCACGTTGAGCTGGCAGACGTAGTTGCCCGGCGGCACGGTCTTCAGCGGCACCTGGAGCTGCACCGGCGTGGCGTTGGGGCGCGTGGTCACCTGCGCGGTGGCCGTCACCGGGGCCGATTCGAAGGCCTTCAGCCCCTTCTGGTTGAAGAGGCTCATGGTCACGGCCACGCGGCGGTTCGCTGGCGCCACGGGATCGGGCGCGGCGTCGTACACGTCGAAGGCGATGTACATGTTCTGGCTGCGCCGGAAGACGCGCGTGATGCTGGGAACGATCTTCTCGCTGCCGAGGATCAGCGGATCGGCGTCCACGGTCTTCTGGTTCGACTTTTCGGCGGCGCCCACGGCGGCCTTGAGCGGCTCCTTCTGGCCGCTCCAGATTACCGAGCTGGTTTTCAGCGTCATGGAATCGGCCGCCAGGTCGGGGACCACGAAGCGGGTGTCGAATGTGCCCATCTTGCCGGATTGGTTTTCGCGCACCAGGAAACGCAGACGGTAGCGGCCGGGAGCCAGCGTGAATCCGGCGTCGTAGTGGAAACTCCGGTTGGCCAGGGTCTCCTTGCTGGCGGCGTCCAGGTGCACTTTTATGTTATCGCGCACGTAGCCCACCTGCGCCTTGCGTTCGTTGAGGACGTTGCCGATGAAATCGAATTCGGTTTCGCCGCCGGTTTTCCAGTCCTTCAACCCGATCAGCGACCCCGGCACCTTGACCGAGATGGGGACGAAGTAGGCGGTCGGCGAAATGCGGAAGTAGTCGATTTCGAGCGCGAGCGGTATCTCGGTGACCGGGTCGGCGGCCGTGAGCGCCTCCTGCAGTTTCATTTCCTTATCGGCGCTGGTGAACTTACCCCAAACCTTGTCGGCATAGTAACCCGGCCGGGCTTCGAGCTTGGCCGTGATGCCGTTATTCAACTTGACGGTGATCTTGCGATACTTGCCGTCGAGCGCCGGGTTGCTGGTGTAATAGCCGAGAATGTAGTAGCTGCGGAACTCCTGCTGCGCCTGCACGATCCCGAGCGAAAGATCGTTGCTGTCGAGAAACGCCTTGCCGCCGGTGTCGCTGGCGAGCGTGACCAGCGTCTCCTGCGAATTGTTGATGTTGGCGCGCTGCGTGTTGTACTGCGATCCGGTGTAAACGCCAGTACCGCGCGACGCCGCGCTGGATGCCGCCCCGCCGGGAGGGTCGCCCATCAGGCCGCGGGCGTCAATGGGGAAAAGCGCCACATTGGCCTTGACGGCGGCGTTGATGGAAGCTTCGAGCTGCGCCTGGTTATCGACTCCGGTTTTCTGGATGCCGCCGGTGATATAGACCATCACCTTTTTCTCGGGCAGCTTGGCCAGCTTCTTGACGGCGTCTTCGATGGCGTTCAGCTTGCGGTCGGTATTGAAGATGTTGAACTCGGTCTCGTCGGCGACGAACGCAGCGCCGGTGTCTTCGCTGTCGTCGTCCCCGGTGTCGGCCATGGCGGCCAGGTCGGTCATGTCGCCGATGGGCAGGTTCTCGATCACCCTCCGGAGCTGGTCGCGGTCCGCGGTGAAATCGGTCTTCACCTGGACGGTGGTGGTGAACAGCAGGATGGCCACCATGTCGGAGGCGGTCATCTCCCTATCGAGGAATTTGAAAGACGCATCCTGGGCGCGGAGCTGGTCGGGAATCGCCATGTTGGAGAAATCGAAGAACAGCACCAACAGGCGCTTGTCGTGATACTGCACCTTGTTGCTCGCATTGGCCGCCGGAACGGAGATGGTAGTCCTGGGATCTTCCGGCAGCTCCTTCTGGTCTTCCAGAGTCGGAGCTTCGGGAGGCGGCGCCGGTTCGAGGCTCAGCTTTTGCAACTCGAACACCGAGATCTTCTGCGGCTTGCCGTCTTCGAAAACGCTGAAATCGCTCTGTTTGAGGTTCTCGATGACGCCGCCGGTCTTGTCCTTCACCGTCACGTCCACGATCACCAGGTTGGCGGTGGTGGTGAAGGTCGGGGTGGAGCTTGGCTGTTGCGGCGGCGGGGTTGGCTGCCGGGGCGGTTGCTGCTGGCCGAGCGCGGCCACGGCGAGAAGTGCGACGGTACCTTTGATCCGCATGGCTAGAAACTGAACCTCATAAACAAGGTGACGTTGCGCGTGCTGGAAGCCGAAGTCGGAATTCCATAGGTCTGGGATCCTACGACGGTTCCGAACCCAGTGATCTGGACGTGGTTCAGAACGTTGCTGGCCTGAATGCGTAACTGCAAAGTCCGCCGGCTTTCGCCGAACCGCCAGGCGCGATTCAGCGTGCCGCTGGTGGTCCAGATCGTGGGCCCGGTGATGGTGTCCCGGCCGGCGTCGCCCCAGGTGCCGGGCGCTGGAGTGGCGAACGCTCCGAGGTTGAAGTACGGGTTGCCGCCCGCGATCGCGCCAATTGGCTCGCCCGTGGCTTCGGCGCGCAACTGGCCGTTAATGGCGTGCGTCACCGAAGAGCCGGAGATAAGCGCGGTGCGCGGGTTGCCGGAATGCAGGTTGACCGATCCATCGAGCGTCCAGCCGCGCAGCACCTTGGCTTCCCAGGTTTCGTTGCGCCAGAACCCGTGCAGGCCGACCGGAGCGGACAGCGTGTAGTGAAACTGCAGGTTGTGGCGCTGATCGAAGCTGGAAAGGCCGCGTTCCGCGCTCCAATCGTTGGGATTCTGGATGACCGTGCCGCCGGTCGAGGTGAAGCTGGTGACGTCGTCGATCGACTTCGAAAAGCTGTACAGCAGTATGGCCGACATGCCGCGCGAGAAACGCCGCGTCAGCCGCGCCTGGCCGGAATTGAAGATCGAGTTGCCGCCGTTGGTGGCGTAAAGGAAACCCGTCGACTGGGCGGCCGAGGGGGTGGTCGTGATGGCGCCGGGGGTTACCACGCCGGGAGGCACGGCCAGGGGCGCCAGTTCCATGTCGAGACCGGTGCCCTTGGTGCCGATATACTCGATCTCCGTCAGCAGGTTGCCTGGCAGCGTCTGCTGAAGGGCGATGGCCCACGTCTGGGCATACGCCAGGTGCCAGTTCTTATCGACGGCGAAGTTATTGGTGACGGCGTTGGGCGTCGCGGGAAAACCGTTTTGCAAAGTCAGCAGGTCCGATAGGCTGGTGCTGAGGGTCGCGGTCGCGAAAAAGGGCGGCTCCGCGGCCAGCCGCGAGGCGATGGTGGGATACGCCTGGCCCGTATACAGGATGCTGTAACCGCCGTGGATGACCCGGCTGTGTTTCTGCGACGGTCTCCAGGAGAAACCCAGACGCGGCGAGAAATTGTGCGGGTCGCCGTTGACTAGGCTGGCCGGGTACCCGGTTGCGCCCGGCGTGACTACCGAATAGGTGGTCATCCCGGGACCGCTGACTGCGAGGTTGGCGAGACGCCCCTGCAATTCCGTGTATGGAGCGAAATACTCCCAGCGCACGCCCAGGTTCAGCGTCAGGCCCGCCGATGCGCGCCAATCGTCCATCGCGAAGGCGTCCGAGTACCAGCCGCGGTAGTAGTCGCTGTAGTTATGCGATTGGCTGAGGCGCAGCGAACTGCTTTGCGGATATCCCAGCAGGAAATCCGCCATATCGAATCCCGTGCCGGCCACCACGTTCCCGTTGGCGTCGATCTGGCTGGTCACCAACCCGCCGAAACTGTAAGATCCCCGCGCATTCGAATAAGAGAGCGGGTTGCTCTGCATCCGCCGGTACCCGAACCCGAAACTCAAATTGTGTTTGCGCTGCGCCACGTAGGTGATGGTATCGGTGAAGTTGGTGGTCTGGCTGCGGCCCAGCGAGGCCGATGCGTCGCTCATCCCATTGAAGTTGGTGAACGAGAGATTCGGCGGGCCGTAATCGATGGGCGATTGGTCCGTGCCGGTGATGCCCAGTTCGGCCGCGATGTTGGCGCCATAGGCGAAAAACGGTGTGGTCTTGCTGATGTTGCGGCTGAACGTAATGTTAGCGCTGTTGTTGAACCGCGGCTTGAAGACGTGCCGCCAACCCACGGTGGAGCTCAGGCCATAGCCGCTGCCCGTATCGGCGAAGCCAAAAATGTTGCTCTTGCTGGTGGAATCGTTCCCGCTGTACTGCTGGTTGAAACTGAGCGTGTCCTTGGTGGTCACCGGGCCGTTCAGCCGCAGGCCGATGGAACGGCTCTCGCTGGGGCTGGCCACGGCCACCGAGTAATTCTGAATGAGGCCCGGATACGACTGGTTCGGGTAGTAACTCAGCAGGGACACCGAGGCCGGATTGATGCGGGTGGCGGGGAGGACGTTTCCCGGGAACGGCGCTCCGCCCAGCGGATCGAAGATGGAGACCGGCTTGTTGGCCAGCAGGGCGCTCGAGAAATCGCCCAGGCGCTCCGCCGGGCTGGGAACCGTGGACGACAGGTTGGCGGCGCTGTGGTTGTGCCGGTAAGTGAGGTTCAGGTACACGAACCAGTTCTTCTGCACCGTGACCAGGTGAGGGATCTGCAAGGGTCCGCCGACGTTGGCCGTGACGTTCTGGCTCGCCGAAGAGGGCTTCTGCAAATGGTTGCCGTTGAGAGCGAACGGTGCGGCGTTCAGCGAAGAATTGGTCACCGTCACCGCGATCGACCCGGTATAGGGAGACTGCTGGTTGCGCCGCCGATTGCCGAATGCGGCAAACTGCCCGTTGTAGGGAGCGCCGCGGCCGCCGCGCCCAGCCATGCCTCCGCCGCCACCTCCCCGGCCACCACCACCGCCGCCTCCGCGGCCACCGCCTCCACCGAATCCACCGCCGCCGCCTCCCGCGCCGCCGCGTCCGCCACCGCCGCCCAAACCGCCGCCGGTATCCGCGCCAAACCCGCTGGTGACGCCGGCCGCGCCGAATCCGCCCATGCCCAGGCCGTCGGCGCTACCGAAACCCGCGCCCGCCAGGCTGGAGCCCAGAATGTCCAGACTGCTCCCCTGAACTCCGCCCGGGCCGCCCCGGCCGCCGCCTTGCCGCATCATCCGGGCCATGTCGTCGGAGGCCGCGCCGAGACCGCCGCTGACGCTGCCGGAGATGGCGAGGTCGTTGAATGCCCCGCTATCGGCCGCCGCCGCGCCCAAGTCGCCGGCCACGGCGAGATCCTGCGCGCCCAGTTCCGTGGCGCTGACGTTCACGTTCTGAAAACCCGGGCCCTGGGTGTTCTGCCCGCGGCCGGCGCGGCCCCCTCCGGCCGGCTGGCCGCTCTGCGCCTGCTGCCCGGCGCGGCCCTGTCCTCCGCCGCGGCGTCCGTAACCGCCCTGGGTCCGCGGTGTGCGACTGGCCGCGGCGGGAGTTGCCGCGGGCGCCGCCGCCGCGGCCGCGGTCTGGGCAGGCGCCACCGCCGGCGCAGGCTTGGGCGGCTCCTCGCCGGGTTTCAGCGGGTTACTGGCCGAGCCGGGTTCTCCCGCGCGCGGCATCTCCAGGGTCCATTCGCGCTCGCTGGGCTTCAGCGTGATGGTGACCTCGCTGCGGCGCGGCAGGAAACCGAACGAGGAGATTTCGATTTGCCACACACCGGGAGTGAGGTCGAGCGAATACCGCCCGTTCTCGTCGGTGAAGGCCACCACCTTGGCCCCGCCCTGGCGGGCAGTGACGGTGGCGCCGGGGATCGACTGGTCGGCGGCGCGAACCGAACCGGTGAATTGGCTGGCCGAAAGCAACCCGGTACCCAGCAGGATGGCAGCAATCAGGGAAGTGCGTTTCACGGAAACCTATATCTCTAGATTCCGCCCCGAAGCCAGCGAAGTTCACCTTTATTTTCAACACGAAGGCGCGCGCTTCGAGGCGCATTTCTGCAATAGAGAAGATGGTTTCGGGCAGGCGGATGTTACAGGGCGGGGACGTCCAGCCACGCGCCGCGAGTCCCCCGGAACCGCGACCGTAAGGAAGCGGCCGCTGACATCACAGCGCGGGCACCTCCAGCCACGCGCCGCGGCGCCAGGATTCCATGCCGATGGCGGCCAGTTGCACGCCCTTGGCCCCTTCCAGCAGGTTCCAGCGGAACGGCTCGTCCTTCACCACGTGGCGCAGGAACAGCTCCCACTGGGTTTTGAACGCGTTGTCGAATTTCCGGAGATCGGCGGCCTTTTGCCATCCCTCGAAGTAGTTCAGCGGGCTTTCGACGTCGGGGTTCCACACCGGACGGGGCGTCGCGGCGTATGCCTGCGTCCAGCAGTCGCGCAAGCCCGCCACCGCGGAGCCCAGGGTGCCGTCCACCTGCAGGGTCAGCAGGTCGTCGCGCCGCACGCGCGCGCACCAGGACGAGTTGAAGTGGGCCACCGCGCCGCCCTCCAGCGCGAAGGTGGCGTAGGCGGCGTCTTCGGCGGTGCAGTCGTAGGGCTGGCCGGCTTCGTCCCAGCGCCGCGGGATGTGGGTGGCGCCGCGGCAGCTCACCGCTTTCACGTTTCCGAACAGGTTGTCGAGCACATAGCGCCAGTGGCACAGCATGTCGAGGATGATGCCGCCGCCATCCTCCCGGCGATAGTTCCAGGACGGCCGCTGCGGCGGAGCCTGGCCGCCCTCGAACACCCAGTAGCCGAATTCGCCGCGGACCGAGAGGATGCGGCCGAAGAAGCCGTCGTCGCGCAATTTGGCCAGCTTGAGCAGCCCGGGAAGCCAGAGCTTATCCTGCACCACGCCGTGTTTCACTTGGGCCGCGCGGGCGCGCTGGTAGAGGTCCATGGCGGTAGCCAGGTCGCCGGCCACGGGCTTTTCGCAGTAGACGTGTTTCCCCGCGGCGATAGCCCGGCGCATGCACTCGGCGCGGCGGCCGGTGGTCTGCGCGTCGAAGTACACGGAATACGCGGGGTCTCCCAGCGCCGCCTCGAGATCGGTTGTCCAGGGCAGGCCGCCGAAACTTTCCGAAATGGCCTGGAGCTTGGCGGCGTTGCGGCCCACGAGCAGCGGCCGGGGCATGATGGCCTCGCCGGCGCCGAGCTGGATGCCGCCCTGGGCGGCGATGGCTGCGACCGAGCGGCCCAGGTGCTGGTTCAGCCCCATGCGCCCGGTAACCCCGTTCATGATAATGCCGACGGTGTGGGTCATGGCTTTTCCGTGCACTGCGGATGGGCTCCGGCGGGCAGCGGCGGCGCTTCGATTCCGGCGCGCGGCAGCGATCCGTCCAGTTCCTGGCGCCAGTGGGCCACGTCGCCGGCCGGGCCGTAGCAATAGATCATGCGCATGGGCACGCCACCCGTATTGGTGAGCTGATGGAACACGCGCGGAGGGATGTAGACGGCCTGTCCGGCGGACAACTCGCGCCGCTCCCCGCCCAGGCACATTTCGCCCGTGCCCTCCACTATGAAGTACACTTCTTCCTGTTCCTGGTTGTGCCAGGGCACCTGGCCGCCGTCCGGTTCCAGGGTGACGTGACCCATCGAGAAGGCGGTGGCCTGAATGGGGCTGGCGCCGCCCGCCAGGTTTCGCGTGCGCCGCCTGGCCGGATAGGCGCGTCCCGGCAGTTGGGCCAAGTCGGCGATGGTCACAACGTTGTCCTCCCGATTCCTACGAAGATACCATCCGGTACGCCGCGCCGGCTCTCCCACTGCTACCTGCGCAGTTCTTTGCGCGCCTCGGCGCGCGAAGAGCTGAGCAGGCAGTAGTACATCTCACGCGGCCGTGCCCAGATGCAGGGCTACGATGCCCCCGGTCATGTACTCGTGGCGCACCTCCCGGAAGCCCGCCCCGCGCATGAGCCCGGCCAGCGCGGCGGCGTCCGGAAACTTGCGCACCGATTCCGGAAGGTACGCGTAAGCGTCGCGGCTGCCGGAGAGCGCGCCCCCGATGGCCGGCAGGATGCGCCTCGCATAGAAACGGTAGACCGCGGCGAAAAGGCGGTTGGGGGGCCGCGAGAATTCCAGGATGGCGGCCATCCCGCCGGGCCGCAGTACGCGGCGCATCTCCTCCAGACCGGCCCGGTAATTGGCCAGGTTGCGGAATCCGAAAGCCACCGCGATCAGATCGAGCGACGCGTCGCGAAGCGGAAGATCCAGGGCGTCGGAAGCGAACAGCGCAACGCGGGCGCGCCTCCGCGAGATCTTGCCGCGCGCCGCCATCAGCATGGGGTGGCAGAAATCCGACCCCAGAATGCAGGCCCCCGGCGCCGCGCGCCTCTCCAGCGCCAGCGCCAGATCGCCGGTGCCGCAGCAGATGTCCAGCGCGCGCACGCCCGGCCGCTCCAGCACGTCCCGGACGCGGCGCGCGGCGTGGGCGCGCCACCGGCGGTCCAGGTTGCCGCTCAGCAGGTGGTTCGCCAGGTCGTAGCGGTGGGCCACGCGGCCGAACATGTCGCGGACCCAGCGCGCGGCTTCCCGCCCGGTGCGCGCCCCGGCGGGCGCGGCGCCCGTGGGGTTCGCTTCCGTCATGCCAGCGCCAGCTTGATGGCTTCGCGCACCGCCCGCTCGTCCACCCCCGCGACCACCGTGACTTCGCCGATGCGCACCGGCAGAACGAAGTGGACCTGGCCGCGCACGGTCTTCTTGTCGTGCGCCAGGCGGGCCCACAGGTTCTCGGCCCGAATGCCGTCCACCGGCGGAATGGGGCCGTAGATGCGCAGCAAATCGAGAATCTCGACCGTATCCTCGGCGGAAAGATGGCCGGTCATCTCGGCCAGTTGGACGGCCGCCCGCATGCCCCAGGCGACGGCCTCGCCGTGCAGAAAGCGGGTATACCGCGTCTCGGCCTCGAGGGCGTGGCCGAAGGTGTGGCCGAAGTTCAGGATCCGCCGCAGGCCGCCTTCGCGCTCGTCGGAGGAAACCACTTCGGCCTTCATGCGGACGGAGTCGGCGATGATGCGGTCCTCGGCGCGGGGCTCGCGTCCAAGCACGGCGCCGCTCCGCTCGGCAAGATAGCGGAACAGCGCGGGCTCGCGGATGATGCCGGCTTTGACGATCTCCCACAGGCCCGCGCGGTATTCGCGCTCCGGCAGCGTCGCGAGCAGGCCGGGATCGATCAGCACGGCCAGCGGCTGATGGAAGCTGCCGATCAGGTTCTTCCCGATCCCCAGGTTCACCCCGGTCTTGCCGCCGATGGAGGCGTCCACCTGCGCCAGCAGCGTGGTGGGGATGTGCAGAACCGGAATGCCCCGCATGAAGATGGCGGCCAGGAATCCGCCCATGTCGGTGACGATGCCGCCGCCGAAGGCGATGACCACGCTGGTACGGTCGCCACCTGAACGCACCATTTCTTCGGCGAGCGCTTCGAGCGGCGCCAGACGCTTGCGATCCTCGCCTCCCGGCAGGTGCAGGACGGTATGCGGCACGGAGGCGAGCGCGGCGGACAACGCCTGCCCGGCATGCCGCCAGACGTCTTCCGTGGACACCACGAAAACCCGGCTCGCCTTGGGCGGCAGGTACTCGGCCACACGGGCTACCAGGCCGCGCTCCACCACGGCGGAGTAGCAGCGCTGCGGCGTTTCGACGCGAAACGTGGGCATACGCAATTTGTACCACGGCGGAGGGCGCCGGGCCGCCGAACCCGGCGGAACCGGGTCGGCAAGCGGCAGATTTTGTGCGAACGCACAAAAATCACGAGCTAAGTCCTTTGGAATCAAGGGCGGTTTTGTGCGTTCGCACAAATTCCCTTGCGTGCGCCTTTCCGACGTGCCGCGTCTTTCCCGGCTTCGGACGTGAGGCTATCGGCGATTCCGTCCGATAAGGTCTATGGGTGCGAAACGCCAGTACGCTCGTGAGAACGGATCGCCACAATCCGATTCCCGTCATTACTCTGTCGGCGCTCTTCGCCGCGGGAATGGTTTGGGGGGCGTACAGCTACTACCAGGCGCAGAGCCGGGCCGTCGAGAGCGGCATCGGTGGCCAACTGGCCGCAGTGGCGGATTTGAAGGTCGGCCAGTTTGCGGCCTGGCGGCGGGAACGCATCGACGAGGCGCAACTCATCGCCGGCAACCCGCTGCTAAGGCAGGCCGGGGGCTCCGCAGCCGAACTCGAGACCTGGCTAAGCAGCCTCGATTATCCCGCCGTTTCCGTGGTGGACCGCAACGGCCGCGTGCGCATCTCGGCCGGCGGCAAGTCCAGGGAGGCCCAGGCCGGCAACCTGGCCCTGGCGAAGGCGGCCGTGCGATCCGGGCAGGTGCGGGTGGCGGATCTGCATTGGACGCCGCAGGGCGAGATCTCCATGGAAGTGGCGGCGCCCATTCCGGGAAACGCCGGGAGCGGGCCGGACGGAGCCGTGGTGACGCGCATCGATCCCTACCGGTCGCTGTACCCCATGATTCGCAGGTGGCCCATCCCCAGCCGGACGGGAGAAAGCCTCCTGGTGCCGGAGGGGGACACGGTGATTCTCAACGAACCCGGCTCGGGAGCGCCGCGCCGGCTGCCGGACATCGGCTTGCCGAAGGGGGATTCGCCGGACGGCTCCGGCCGGGGTATCCGGTACTTCACGGATTACCAGGGAGCGCCGGTGCTGGCCGCGGTCAGTCCCATACCGGACACGCCTCTGCGCATCGTGGCCAAGATGGATGTCGAGGAGATCTACGCGTCGCTGCGTGAACGCTCCCGTCTGGCGGGCCTGGCCTGGCTGGCGCTGATGGCGGGGTACGGATTGACTCTGCGGATGCTGTGGTACGCGCGGAAGAGCCGGATGTACCAGCGGCAGAACCAGGCGGAACGGGAGAGGCGGGCCATCGCCGAGCGCTACGCCCAACTGCGGAGCTGCATCAACGACAGTTTCGTGATGGCGGACGAGCGCGGGCGCATCACCGAGGTGAACGACCGGGCCGTGGAGACTTACGGCTACAGCCATGACGAGATGCTGGCCCTGTCGATCCGCCAGTTGGCGCATCCCTCCGGGACCGGATGCACGGAGGGGATCTGGGGCGAGCTGGAAGCGCGGGGCTCCGGGTTGCTGTGCATGGTGCACCGGCGGAAAGACGGCTCGACGTTTCCGGTGGAGGTGAGCGTCCGCCTGGCGGAAGTGGACGGGCGGAGGTTCTGGCAGAGCATCGTCCGGGATATCACCGAACGCAAGCGGGCGGAAGCCGAGGTTTGCCGCGCCAATCGGGCCTTGCGGGTGCTTTCAGCCTGCAGTCAGGCGCTGGTTCGAGCCGGGACCGAAGACCAGTTGCTGCGCGAGATTTGCGAGACGGTCACCGAAACCGGCGGCTATCCGCTGGCCTGGATCGGCTTCGCCGGGAACGATCCGCAAAAATCGGTCCGCTCCGTGGCCGCCTCGGGACCGGCCAAGGCCTATCTCGACGGGATCGCGGTCACCTGGGCGGACGAGGAGCGTGGCCGCGGACCCACGGGAACCTGCATTCGCACCGGCGCGATCACGATGTGCGCCGACATCCGGACGAACGCCGGTTTCGCGCCGCGGACGAAGGCCGCGGACCGCAGCGGCCTCCGATCCATCGTCGCGCTGCCGCTGCGGTGCGGCGGAGCCGTCATCGGAGCGCTGACGATCTATGCCGCCGAACCGGACGCCTTTCTGGCGGAAGAACGGCGGCTGATCGAGGAACTGGCCGGCGACCTGGCATTCGGAATCGAAGTGCGCCGCAGGGAGTTGGAGCGCGCCCGGGCCGAAGCCGCCTTGCGGCAGTCGGAACTGGAGTTTCGAACGGTCTTCGAAGCCGCCAACGACGCCATCGTCATCTCGGACCTGGAAGGCCGCATCCTGGAGATCAACGAGGTGGCCTGCCGGCGGCTGGGCTACGGCCGGGAGGAACTCCTGGGGATGAACGCCAACGATATCGATGGCTCGCCACCCGAGAGTCGTGTCGTGGACCGCGGCCTGTTTCATATGATGGCGGGGCAGGTTTTCGAGGCCACCAGCCGGCGGAAGGACGGCTCGCCGGTGCCGGTCGAGATCAACGCCCGCGGGTTCGAGTTCAAGGGCGCGCCGGCCATTCTGGGCGTGGCGCGCGACATCACGGAGCGGAAACGGGCCGAAGCCGAGACCGCCCTGCGCGCCGCGGAACTGGATCGCGCCCGGACGGAAGCCGAGGCGGCCAACCGCGCCAAAAGCGAGTTCGTCACTCACATGAGCCACGAAATGCGCACACCCCTGAACGGCGTCATCGGAATGACCGGCTTGCTGCTGGACGCCGGCCTCACCGGCGAACAGCGGGAGCACGCCGAAATCGTCCGGGATTGCGCCGAAGATCTTCTGAGCATGATCAACTCCATTCTGGATCTGTCCAAAATCGAAGCCGGCCGCGTGCAGCTCGAGTGTTCCGCCTTCGACCTGGTGGAGTGCCTCACGGAGATCGGCGAGATCATGGCCCCGCAAGCCGCCGCCAAGGGACTTTCCTACTCGTTCGAGGGAAGCGCGGCGCCAGGCTGGGTATATGGAGATGCCGGCCGCCTGCGGCAGATCGTGCTCCTCCTGGTGGGCAACGCCATCAAGTTCACGGAACGCGGATCGGTCGAGTTGCGGCTGGCGGGCGGGGAACCGGATTCGCCTCAGCCGGTCTGGCGGATTTCCGTGAGAGACACCGGCATTGGCATTCCGCAAGAGAAGCTGCCGCTGCTGTTCGGCAAGTTCGCGCAGGTGGACTCCTCGCTGGTGCGAAAGTACGAGGGAGCCGGCCTGGGCCTGGCCATCTCCCAGGAGTTGGCGCAATTGATGGGCGGCGCGATCGCGGTCGCTAGCGACCCGGGACGCGGGTCGGAATTCACTCTGACGGTGCCCTTGGCGCCGTGCGCGCCGGACACGGCGAAGCCCGCGGACGCCGTCGAGGCGGCCGGTCCGCCGCCAACCCTGCGCCCGCGGGCGCGCCGTGTGCTGCTGGCCGAGGACAACGCGGTGAACCTGAAGCTGGGTGTGCGGCTTCTCGAAAAGCTGGGCTGCCGCGTGGATGCCGCCGGGAACGGCCGCGAGGCCGTCGAGATGGCCGGACGCCTTCCCTACGACCTGATCTTCATGGATTGCCGGATGCCGGAGATGGACGGGTACGAGGCCAGCCGGAAGATCCGCTCGCGGGCGCGCGCCGGGCCGCGCGTGCCGATTGTGGCCTTAACCGCCCATGCCGTAAACGGCGCCCGCGAAGAGTGCCTGCAAGCCGGGATGGACGATTACGTGACCAAGCCGGTGCGGCCCGCCGACCTGGAACGCATGCTCCGGCGATGGAGCGCGTGAGCGGATTCGCCCTCGCCGTTCCCGGCCGCGCTCGGCCTTACAGCGTGCCCTGAACGAACGCCACCGGCGGAACGGGCTGCCCGCCGCCGGCGCTTACGCGCGCCGGAGCCTTGGGCACGTCCTCGGGGGCCAGCTTGAATTCCACCTCGCGGGATTCGCCCGCGCGCAGGTGGACGCGCTCGAAGCCGCGCAGGCTGCGAATGGGATCGTCCGCGCCGCCCGCGCCATCCAGGTAGAGCTGCACCACTTCGTCGCCGTCGAGCGCGGAATCGTTCTTCACGGTCACACTGACGCGGGCGCCGTCGGAGGCGCAGCTGGTTCTCAGATCGGAATAGCGGAAGGTGGAGTAGCTCAGCCCGAACCCGAAGCCGTAGAGCGGGTTGCCCTTGAAGTAGCGATAGGTGCGGCCATTCATGGCGTAGTCCTCGAACGGGGGCAACTGCTCGACGCCGCGATAGAAGGTGACCGGCAGACGGCCGGACGGGTTGTTGGCGCCGGCCAGCGTTTCGGCGATGGCCGTGCCGGTTTCTTCCCCGCCATACCAGGCTTCCAGCACGGCCGCGGCGCGCTCGGCGGCGAAATTCGCGGCTACGGCGCTGCCGCTGGTGAGCACCACCACCACGGGTTTGCCGGTCGAGATGGCCGCCTCGACCAGACGCTCCTGCACCTCGGGAAGTTTGAGATCGGTGCGGTCGCCGCCCGCAAATCCGGGGATCGTCACCGGCATCTCCTCGCCTTCCAGATAGGGAGTCAGTCCCACGAAGACCACCGCGACATCGGAAGCCTTCACCGCGTCGATGGCCTCGGCGAGCAGCGCCGCGGCGGGCGGAAGCCACATCAATTGCGCGCCGCCGGCGCCTGCCGACCGGTATTCGACTCGCAGATCGTACGCCTTCCCGGCTTCCAGTTGCGCGTGGAACGGCGGCGAGGTGGCGCGTCCGGCGCCGGTGTGTCCGAGGGGTGCGGCGGGCGCGGGCGCGGCGAGTTCGCGGCCGTCGAGCGAAATGCGAACGCCCGAGGGGCCGCTGCCGCCGCGGGAGGAGAACGCGTAGTCGCCGCTCGCGGGCACGCGCAGCGTTCCACTCCAGCGCACCCCGTAGGGGCGGCCGGAAAACGCCGAAGCGACGGCGGGGTCGGGCAGTTCGGCCTGCTGAAAGATGCGCCCCTCGATGCGCCGCAGTGTGGGCTCGCTCTGGAAATCGGCGCTCTCGAAGTACTCGGCGAGAAGCCCGTGGCCGCTTCCGCCGGGCGGCGTCAAAACGCCCGAGGGCACCAGCGACGGCGTCGTGGAAGTGTAGGTTGCGCCGGGCGCGAAGCGGACTTCGGCCTTGCCTGCGTACTGGGTTTCGATTCCCTCGAGCGGCGTCACCAGGCTGCGCGAGACGCCGTTGTAATTGCCCATGGGGGAGACGGGATCGTCGGCCGAGGGGCCGAGCACGGCTATTCTCTTCGTATCGGCGGGAAGCGGCAGCGTCCGGTCGCGGTTCTTGAGCAGCACGATGGATTCGCGCGCGGCCTCGAGGGCCACCTGGCGGTGCGCGGCGGAATCCACCTCCGAATAGGGGATGGCGTTGAAGGGTACGAGCTCGGGAGGATCGAACATGCCCAGCTTGAAGCGCGCCATGAAGAGGCGTTCGAGCGATTGGTCGACTTCGTCTTCGCTGACCCGGCCGATCTTCTCGGCCCTGACGGCATGGACGAGTCCTTCGCCGTACTCCGTGCCGCAGGTCAGGTCCGTGCCGCGCCTGACCGCCAGACCGGAGGCGTCGACGACCGTGGGCACGAAGTGGTGGGCGTTGGGCGCGAAGATGTCGCGGATGGCGCCGCAATCGCTCACCACGTAGCCCTGGAAGCCCCAGTCCCGCCGCAAGGTCCGCCGCAGCAACTCCTCGCTGGCGCAAGCCGGCGACCCATCGACGCTGTTGTAGGCGCACATGATGGAGGCGACCTTGCCTTCCACCACGCTGGCACGGAAGGCGGGCAGGTAGGTTTCCTTCAGATCGCGCGGGCTGGGATGGGCATCGAACCGGTGGCGCGCCGGTTCGGGCCCGCTATGCACGGCGTAATGCTTGGCGGTGGCGACCACCTTGAGATAGCGCGGATCGTCGCCCTGCATGCCCCGGATGAATTCGACGGCCATGCGGGAGGTGAGAAACGGGTCCTCGCCGTAAGTCTCCTGGCCGCGGCCCCAGCGCGGGTCGCGGAAGATGTTGATGTTGGGCGACCAGAAGGTGAGGCCGCGGTAGCGCTCGTGGATGTCGTGGCGAAAGGCCTCGTTGTACTTGGCGCGCGCTTCGGTGGAAATAATATCGGCGATGCGGCGCATCAGGCCGGTGTCCCAGGTGGCGGCCAGGCCGATAGCCTGCGGGAAGACGGTAGCCTGTCCGGCGCGCGCCACGCCGTGCAGGGCTTCATTCCACCAGCCGTAGGCGGGGATGCCGAGGCGCGGCAGCGCCGGCGCCTGGTCCTGCATCTGCAAGACCTTCTCCTCGAGCGTCATGCGCGAAACCAGATCGGCCGCGCGCTGTTCGGCGGGCAGGCCGGGATTGAGGTAAGCCGGTTTGTCCGTCGATTGACCGAACAGGGGGACGGCCAGAAAGGCGAGAATGAGAGTCCGCATCCCCACAGGTTATCTCACCGCTGCGGCCGGGATGGCGGCGCGGGCGGGTTGGCAACCGGATGCCGCCGGACGCCGCTGGCTGCCAACCCTCGCGGAACCTTGCTTCGATACTGCGGAACACACCCGAAAAGCAGAATGCTCTGCCCGGCTCCGCGCGCGCGCCGTCGCCGCAGGCGTCTCGGAGTTTCCGCGGAGCGCGGCTCGGCGGGGTGGTGTGGGCTGTCATCGCGGCGGAGGCAGGGTTCCTGCCGGCCGTCGAGCGACAGTGGGCTCCCGGCGGGGTATGACCCCACGGGAAGGCGGCCGGGCAGGTTGTATAGGGAACTTCCACCTCCGAGCCCTCGAACATACCCGGCACACAATCAAAAGGCCCGATCCAATGAGATCGGGCCTCTGACAAGAACCGGGCGACTTCCTACTCTCCCACACAGTTGCCCATGCAGTACCATCGGGGCTGAGGAGCTTAACTTCCGTGTTCGGGATGGGAACGGGTGGATCCTCCCCGCTAAGGTCACCCAGAAGGGGATGACGGACACGCGGGACCGCCGGTCAAGCGGGGCGCCGCGCCGAATATTGACGGGCTTTGGGCGGAAAAACGTAGCGCATGTCGTATGCGCAGTAAATTTTATGGTCAAGCCGAACGGGCAATTAGTAATGGTAAGCTCAGCCGATTACTCGACTTACACATCCATCCTATCAAACTGGTAGTCTACCAGTGCCCTACAAAGCTTTCGCTTGGGAGATCTCATCTTGGGGAAGGTTTCACGCTTATATGCATTCAGCGTTTATCCTGACCGAACTTCGCTACCCAGCGATGCGGCTGGCGCCACAACTGGATCACA